>Ga0256407_10001249_pt1 | contig 55175 bp, 42 predicted proteins | sample RumenRJG_04DNA_FD_193489 | JGI IMG/M metagenome (GOLD analysis project Ga0256407, IMG submission 193489) | Bovine rumen microbial communities from Lethbridge, Alberta, Canada - RJG_04 | ecosystem: Host-associated > Mammals > Digestive system > Stomach > Rumen | place: Canada: Alberta... | reverse complement strand
AGGCTCCAGACTTCCCTACAGGTGCTTATATCTATGGAATACAGGGCGTTAAGGATGCCTACGAGACAGGTCGTGGTCGTATCGTTATCCGTGCAAAGGCAGAAATCGAGTCTGATGACTCTCACGATAAGATCGTTGTTACAGAGATTCCTTATGGCGTAAACAAGCAGCAGCTCATTGAATATATTGCAGAGCTTGTAAAGGAAGGCAAGATTGACGGTATCTCTAACGTGAACGATGAGACTGGTCGTCAGGGTATGCGTATCGTGGTTGACGTTAAGCGTGATGCGAATGCCAATGTTGTCATGAACAAGCTGTTCAAGATGACAAACCTCCAGAGCTCATTCTCTGTTAACTGTATTGCTCTCGTTAAGGGCCGCCCACGTCTTCTCACGCTCAAGCAATGTGTTAAGTACTTTGTACAGCATCGTCATGACGTGACAATTCGCCGTACTAAGTTTGACAAGAAGAAGGCAGAGGCACGCGCTCATATCCTTGAGGGCTTGATTATTGCCGTTGACAATATTGACGAGGTTGTAAAGATCATCCGCGCTTCAAAGAACCCTTCAGATGCTCAGCGCGCTTTGGAAGAGCGTTTCAATATTGACGAGCTTCAGTCAAAGGCTATCGTTGATATGCGTCTCTCACAGCTCACAGGTCTGCGTGTTGAGGAACTTCATGCAGAGTATGAGGAGTTAGAGAAACTCATCGCTTACTTGCAACAGATTCTCGATGACCCAGAGCTTTGTAAGAAGGTTATGAAGGACGAACTTCAGGAAGTTAAGGAAAAGTATGGCGACCCACGTCGTACAGAGATTAAATACACTTCTGAGGAGTTCAACCCAGAGGACTTTTACGCTAACGATGCAATGGCTATCACAATCAGCCATCTCGGATATATCAAGCGTACATTGCTCGACGAGTATAAGCAGCAGTCAAAGGGTGGCGTAGGTTCACGTGGATCACGTACCCGTGAGTCTGACTTCACAGAGTTCCTCTATGCAGCCGACGCTCATGATATGCTCTTGTTCTTCACCCGTCAGGGACGTGTTCATTGGCTGAAGTGCTATGAGATTCCAGAGGGTGCCAAGGATTCTAAGGGACGTGCCATCCAGAACCTCCTCCAGCTTGAGGCTGGCGATTCTGTCAATGCCGTTCTTGCCATCAAGAGCCAGAAGTTCGTTGACGAACAGTTCCTCCAGACTCATAACGTGGTATTCGCTACGAAGAGTGGTGTCGTCAAGAAGACACGCCTTGCCGACTACTCACACCCGCGTTCAAAGGGCGTTATCGCTATCAATATCAACGAAGGCGACGAGGTTGTAAACGTAATGCTCACCAACGGAACAGACGAGATTATCCTCGCAAGCCGTAACGGTCGTGCAGTTCGTTTCAACGAGTCAACAATCCGCACTATGGGACGTGTTTCTACCGGTGTTCGTGGTATGAACCTCGATCTTGAGAATGATCCTGAGAACTACGTTGTAGGCATGATTGTGGTCAACGATCCAGATAATGATACCGTAATGGTAGTTAGCGATAAGGGCTATGGCAAACGTACTAAGGTGGAGGATTATCGTGTTACCAACCGTGGTACTAAGGGTGTTAAGACCCTCAATATCACCGACAAGACGGGTAATCTCCTTGCTATAGAGAATGTACAGGACGATGAGGATCTCATGATTATCAATAAGTCTGGTATTACTATCCGTTTCGCAGTTGCCGGTTGTCGAGTAATGAGCCGTGGCACTCAGGGTGTCAAACTCATTGACCTCAAGAAGAAGAACGACTACATCGCAAGCGTCTGCAAGGTTATGCATGTTGATGAGGAGCCTGAAGAGTTCGATGAGGATGTAGAAGCTCAGGATACTGAGGAAACGGCAGAATAGTAAACTCACGAAAAAGAGTACTTACAAGTAAATAATTATCTAACAATAACAACTAAAACGACTTCAAGAATTATGAAGAAGATTATTTTCACAGCACTTGTAGCTGCATTTGCTACAACTTCATTTGCTCAGGATATCGTAAAGCAGATGAAGGGACAGTCATATTCAGATGCTGTCTCTACACTTAATGCTGCATTGTCTGGTCTTTCTGCTGAGCAGAAGGCAAAGGGTTATAACCAGCTTGTAGAAATTGGTTATCCAGAGGCAGATAAGGCATATCAGGCTATCACTCTTGCTAGTGTGCAGAAGAATAAGGTTGAGGCTTCTGCTTATACTTCAATCGTTAATGTTCTTAACGATGCTGTAAAGTGTGATGAGTTCGACAACCAGCCAAACGATAAGGGTAAGGTAGCTCCAAAGTTCCGCAAGAAGAATGCAGACCGTCTTGCTACTTTCCGTGCTGTACTTATCAATGCAGCTAATGAGGAAACTCAGGACTATGACCGTAAGCTCGCTCTTGCAAATGCATACATCAATTCATCTGAAAGCCCACTCTTTGAAGAGGTTCTCAAGAAGGCAGGTGGTGATCAGTATCTTGGTTATGCACAGTTCTTTGCTGCTACTGCTTATTACAACAAGGAGAATTGGGGCAAGGCTGCTGAGTATGCAGAGAAGGCTCTCAAGTGTGAGGACGTAAAGGATAATGCAGAGCAGTTCCTCGTTTCTGCTCTCACAAAGAGCCTCAAGACAAAGTCTGATACTCTGACTTACATTGCTAAGCTCAAGGACATCAATGCTGATAAGTACATGGCTCAGATGGCTTCTCTCTACAATCAGATTGGTGAGAAGAGCCTCTCAGAGAAGATTCTGAATGATGCTATTGCAAAGGATCCGAATAACAAGATGGCTTACGCTATCAAGGGTGAGAATGCAATGAATGAAAAGAACTGGGATGAGGCTATCAAGAACTTCAAGAAGACTGTTGAGATTGATCCTGATTTCGTTGCTGTATGGTTCAACCTCGGTGTTTGTGCAAGTTCAAAGGGCTTCGACCTCAACGAGCAGCTCAGCGAGAACGGTCGTATCACAGCAGAGAATGATGCAAAGGTAAAGGACGCACTCAAGGAGGCTGTTGTTTACTACGAGAAGGTTCGTGCTCTTGATCCTAACCGTGAGAAGGTTTCAAACTGGCCTTACCAGCTCCGTATGCTCTACAATGCTCTCGGTGAGACAGACAAGGCTAACGAGATCTCTAAGATGCTCGGTGAGTAATCTTGGTGGAAAGAGTAAAAAGTATAAAGTATAAAGTGTAAAAAATCGGCATCCGTCATTGTGACGGGTGCCGATTTGATGTTTGTTCTCTCTATTTTAGAATGAAATAGACTAAAAAGGACAAGAATTACAAGAAACATTCATCTTGTTTTAGTATTTCGGGCACTAATTTTGTTGTTCTGCAAAAAAATGTGTAACTTTGCATCCGAAATTTGGAAATGTGCGCCAGCCTTCGGACTGACAATCACTATTTCCTTTATGCGAGGAATCATTCGAATGAAAAGGTTTTTGTCTATATTGCTGTTGATTTTGTCTGTGCAAAGTACCGTCGGTATCTTTGCACAGGGTAATGGTGACGTGTCTAGTGACGTAAAGGCGGCTGATAAGCTTCGTAAGGCAGAAGTGAAGAAACAACTTAATGATGCGAAGGTAAATCTCAAGCAGAACAAGAATTTGGACAAGACGGAGGCTGTCATGCGTAATTTGCTCGCCGATAGCTTTAATATCCGTGACAAGCGACTCCATGCCACGCTTATAGAGGCTTTGCGTAAGCAGTATAATCAGGGAAATGAAAAGTTGTATCTTCATCAGCCATATGATACGACGCAGTTGTTTCTTATTGCCCGCAAGATATTTGAGGCTGCAGAACGATTGGACAGCATAGAGGCTCTGCCAAATGAAAAGGGTAAGGTGGAGTATTCATATCGCGAGGATAACGTGCAACTTATGGCACAGTTATATGGTAATCTCTATACTGGGGGCGTGTTCCTGCTCAATCATCGTAAATATAGTGAGGCTGTGCAATGCGTGAACACCTATCTCGTGGCTCCTGAGTGGACCATGATGAAAGGCGCATTGAAGGTTGATTCCCTGCATCGTTGGCATGCCAGTTATGTGATGCTTGCTGCGGGATACAGAAACGAAGATTTTCAGTCGGCATTGAAATATGAAGAAGATGCTTTGAAGTATCGTCCTCGTCTGGAGACTTCCTTGCAGTATCTTGCGGAAATCTATCATGCAAAAAATGATTCTGTGCACTATGAGCAGTATCTCTCATTAGGCGTGGATTCTTTCCCACGCGATAGGTATTTCTATTCTCGTCTTGTGGATTTGTATTGTAACCGTAATGACTATGAGTCGGCGCTTGGTGTTACGACAAAGGTACTTGCTGCTGATACTACCGACTATTCCACAAAGGTGATAAGGCAGACTCTGCTCTTGAATCTTGCTCGATATGATGAGTGTGTGGCACTTGGCGATAAGTTGATTGCCGAGAAAGACTCTGTTTCAGAAGTTTACTATAACAATGCCTTGGCTTACTATAATCAGACAATGGGACTAGAAAAGGGACCGGCGAACAAACGTAAGGAGCGTGAGAAGAAACTCCATGACCTTTATAAGAAATGTCGCCCTTACATGGAGAAATTCCGTGAACTGGAACCAAATGAAAGAGCTAAATGGCGTCCAGTGCTGTATAATGTGTATCTGAACCTGAATATGGGTAAGGAGTTCAGTGAGATAAATGGGCAGTAGTTTTTTAGGGTAAAGAGGAACTGCGAAGCTGTTGAGCTTGCGAAAAAAGTAGATAGGGTAAAGAAGATATGAACGATATATTGCGAAAAATAGGGATAAAGAGTCTTAACCCTATGCAGGTGGCTGTGGGGAAGGAAATTTCCTCGTCACAGAAGGACGTGGTAATTCTTTCGCCAACGGGTACGGGAAAGACGTTGGCATATATGCTTCCGTTGCAAGAGCAGTTGGATCGGGATGACATTAACGTGCAAATGCTTGTGATAGTGCCTGGCAGGGAACTTGCCTTGCAGTCGCACGAGGTGCTGCAAAGCCTCAAGTGCGGATTGCGAAGCATGGCTTGCTATGGCGGACGTGCCACTATGGATGAGCATCGCAAAATGCGTGAGGTGAATCCGCAGGTGGTGTTCGCAACCCCAGGTCGTCTGCTTGATCATCTGGAAAAGGGCAATATATTATGCGATAATGTTCAGGTGGTTGTCATTGATGAGTTTGACAAGTGTCTTGAAATGGGCTTTGCTCGTGAGATGAGCGCAATACTCGGTTTTGTTAGCGATGATTGCCGTCGTGTGCTCCTTTCTGCCACAGATATGGACGACATACCACGTTTCGTGAACATGGGACGCACCGTAAAGCTCAATTTCATTCCAGAGAATGAGCAGACAAACGACCGCGTAGAGTCTTTTGTTGTGCATAGTCAGGAGAAGGATAAACTTGGCACATTGGCTTTGCTCCTTTCTAATATTGGCAACACACCAACACCTAACACCCAACAGCCATCAGCCATAGTATTCCTGAACTACCGCGACTCTATCGAGCGTACTTCCGAGTATCTGAAGTCGCAGGGCTTCTGCCATGTCGTGTTCCATGGCGGACTTGACCAGAAACAGCGTGAACAGGCTTTGCATCAATTCTCCAATGGCTCTGTGCAGATAATGGTATGTACCGACCTTGCAGCTCGTGGTCTTGACATCCCGAAGATAGGCAATATCATTCACTATCACATGCCTCTCAGCCAACAGGAATATATCCACCGTGTAGGCAGAACCGCCCGTTGGGATGCATCGGGTAGAACATTCTTCCTCCTTGGTCCTGACGAGAAAATGCCAGAGTTCGTTGAACTTGAACCCGAGGAGTATCATGTGCAGTCGGAGGTAGCCAAGCCCGCACTTCCGCAGATGGTTACTCTCTACATAGGCAAGGGCAAGAAGGATAAGATAAGCAAGGGCGATATCGTTGGTTTCCTTTGCAAGATAGGAGGTTTGAAGAGTGCGGAGATAGGAAGAATTGACGTCTATGACCGCTATTGCTATGCCGCTATCAACCGCAAGAGTCTCCGTGCCGTGCTAAAGAATACGGCTGGTGCGAAGATAAAGGGAATGAAGACTGTGGTGGAAGAGATCAGATAAGTTATGAGATTATCCTCGGTCATATTATTGCTCTTCGCTGCTGCGTTAATTGTAGGTTGCATAGATAAGCCCAAGCCTGAGGTTACTCCTTGGGGCGAGACTATCGGTGAAGATGGTGCGCCTATTGAGCAGGCTGATACTGCTAATTCGGTGGTATCGCTGAGTGATATCGTGGATGCTGGAGAGATGATAATGCTTACGGTGTCAGGTCCTGAAACCTACTATGACTATCATGGGCACGGCATGGGACTTCAGTATCTTCTCTGCGAGAAGTTCGCACAGAAACTTGGTGTAGGACTTCGTGTGGAGGTCTGCAAGGACTCTGCCGAGGTAATGAAACGCCTTGCTGACGGAGAGGGAGATATTGCCGTGTTCTCTGACTATAAGTCATGGAAAGTGGCTGATAGCAAGGGAGAGATTGCCAATGAACTGAAGGCTTGGTATAAGCCTGAACTCGTTACACAGGTAAAACGTGAGATGCATTCTATGTTCACCGTGGGTATGGTGAAGAGGCATGTCTATCCATTCATGCTAAGCAGCAAGGATGCTATCATCTCCCGATATGATGCTCTGTTCAGGAAATACGCCCCGGTGGCAGGATGCGACTGGACCCTCATAGCTGCCCAATGCTATCAGGAGTCTTGTTTCGACCCTAAGGCACATTCGTGGGCAGGTGCTTGCGGACTGATGCAGATAATGCCGGGAACAGCGGATAAGATAGGTTTGTCGAGGGCACAGATATATGAGCCGGAGGCAAATATTGCGGCAGGATGCAGATACATGTCGCAGTTACAGGGAAAGTTTAGCGATGTTCCTGTGCGTAGCGAGCGGATAAAGTTTGCTCTTGCATGTTATAATGGAGGCTACCACCATATTCGTGATGCTATGGCTTTGGCAAGGAAATATGGCAGGAATCATCAGCGATGGAGTGATGTTCGGCAGTTTGTGCTTGGATTACAATCACCACGCTATTATAACGACCCTGTGGTGAAGAACGGCTATATGCGTGGCTCTGAGACAGCCGAGTATGTGGACAGGATCATCGACCGCTGGAATCAGTATCGTGGAGCTACGAAGAAGAAATACGGTAGCGGCATCAACGCAACGCCACAGAGGGCTAAGCATAAGAACAAGTGGGCAAACTGAATTTCGTTCATTCAAGGAAAACGTATTAGTAACAAGTAACAGGTAACAATAAGAAAAATAGTGTAAACTGCTGCCTATATTTATTATTTATATATATAATAAGGTATATAAACTCCTTAGAATAATTCTGTAAAATTTTGGCATACACAAAAATCCTTATTGTTACCTGTTACTTGTTACTGATCGTGATTTTGACTACTTGACGAGCGAGACTTAATCTTGTTTGTGATTGTATAAAGTAAAGATAATGAGATTGTTATGCATAAATCGGAGGGCGGGATAAAGGCGGCTGATAGTCTCAATAGCATAACAATAAGCATTAATTCCTGCCAGATTCACCTTGTTCAGTATGCATGAAAAACGATGTAAAGGCGAGAAAACCATTCCAAAAACATTTCCCCAACTTAATACTGGCTTCAATGAGATTCTGAGAGAACTTTCAACTCCCTCCGATGCAGTTAAGTTGTAGGTCCGTTGTAGGTCCGTTGTAAGTCCGTTCCAGATCCGTTCATCCTATAGTCCTAGGAGCGGACTCAGAGCGAAGGCACAGCGAAGGTACAACAAGCGGAAATTACGGCCAGTAACAAGTAACAGGTAACAATAAGGATTTGTGTGTAGGTGTACCTAATTTCAGACATCATACCTCCGTCTGGATATGCTCTGTTTGGTGGGAATGATGCTGATGAGGCAAAAGAAAAGCAAAGATAAATTTTTACTGGACAGCAATAATATAAAGAATGTAGCCAACCAAAAGAAATGGCTGGCTACAATATCTTATGTCTAATTGCTTGTGTCTTGTCCGTCAATGATTTCTTCAAATGCCTTTATACGTTTCTTTTCATGCAAATATGCCAGATATATGAAGCATCCGCCTATTGGAAAGACAATCAATGCTGTCACCTTTACCGCAGTATATTGTAATTTAATATCGCCCAGATATATCATCATTCCTATTGATAATATTACAATAGCTGTGGCTATGCAATAACTAATCGAGGTGTATCTCTTGTAACTATTGATCCTTTTTCTTAAAACTGTTACGTCTGTGGAAAAGTCAAATTTGTTGATAACAAGTATTTCCCAAAACGTTTGGAAAAAGGCAAGGGTCATTAAACTCTCCATAACGCAAAAGGTAACCTCATGAAAAGGTCCGCTCGCTAAGATGTGTCGGTATTGATATAATAAAAGAAAAATCATGAATACCGCATCCACTATCATTTCTATCACTTTTTCCTTAATCATCTTGCCTGTAAGTGATTTGTATCGGTTTGACATGATAGATTCAAGTATTTTCTTGTTTGTCTCGCTATCTACATTATTCTTTTCAGCCAACTGATTCCAGTATAGCTTCATTTCTTCAAAATCTTCCATAACTGTTTAGCTTTTAGATTGATTAAACATCTGTTTCAGTTTGTCCTTTGCACGATTCAATCTGCTGCCTACGTTCGTTTCTGATATACCCAAGGTCTCGGCTATTTCGCTGTAGCTCTTTTCGTCGAGCCAAAGCATGATGATAGACCTGTCAATCATAGAGAGCCTTGAAATCATGCTGTATAACTCACTCTTGTGGTTGTCAGCAGCTATTTCCTCTGGAACATTTATTGCTTTGATAAGTTCCAGATGATGCCCTCTTTTGTATTTCAGTCGGATATAGGTGATGCAAGTATTGATCGTGACTCGGTAAACCCAAGTACTCGACTTGCAGTTGCCCTTGAACGATTGGTAACTTTTCCAAAGGTTATATATCGTTTCTTGATATAAATCCTCGAAAGTCATCAGTTCGTTTGTGTACATAAGACAATACCTTGATATTATCTTTTGATTCTCATCTATTATTGAAAGAAAATCATTCTGTTCATTTAAATCCATTTTTTTTTGAGTTTGACAAAATTTGTTTTCGCTATAGCTTTTGTTTGGTTAGTCGAAGATATAACGAAAAAATCACAGAATAATTGTTAAAAATGTTTTCATGTATTCTAAGTAGGTTGGATTTCGGCAGATAAATGGAGTTGCTATTATAGCATTCACGTTGGTTATAATTGTGTCTGCTCTTTCCTCCAGTTCACCATATATACTCGTTCCTTGCCTCTCGTTATGGCTGTATAGAGCCAATGGATATAGTCGGGCGTGAGCATATCGTCGGTCATGTAACCTTGGTCGATATATACGTGCGACCATTGTCCGCCCTGCGCCTTGTGGCAGGTTACGGCGTATGCGTATTTTATCTGGATGGCGTTGAAATAGGCATCTTCCCTTATGGCTTTCATGCGGTCTGCCTTTCGGGGAATGTCGGCATAGTCCTCTTCAATAGCCTTGAAAAGGGCGTTGCTCTGCTCTTGGGTTAGGGCAGGGGCATCCGACTGAAGGGTGTCGGTTAGCACGATGGTGTCAAGCTCGAAATCGTCATAGTCGGGAAAACGCAGGATAGCATCGGCAAAATGAAAGCCGTAAAGCTCGCGGAAATTACGCACACGAACAACAATCGCCTTGTCGCCGTTGGCTATGAATGAGGGTTGTTGGGTGTTTAGAGTTGAGGGTTTAGGGTTTAGAGTTGAGGGGTTAGAGTTTTGTGTTGGTAGAGTGTGATTCTTTACAATCATGACCTGATCGCCACGCTCAAGAAGTTCCTCGCGGTCAAGCACTTGTGCGCGTATTCCGTTATTATACATCGTGGCATTCTTGTTGCTACGTGTTATGACGATGGTATCGTCTATGCCAACGCGAGAATAACTGCCTGAAAGGGTGTCGATAATCTCATTCCCTGGCAGGGATATGATATCAGAAAAACCACGAAACCGCAACTTTGGAAGTTCGGTAGCTTCTTCATGTTGAATGAGACTTCGGATGGCTGTGGCATTATAAAGAATGCCTGATTCCTGTTCCTGACGAAGCACTTCTGAGAGGTCGCACTCATAGAGAGTCGCCCCATAGCCATAGAGAATTTCGGGAATAAGGGCAGGCGATTCGTCCTCGCCAACTGGAGGTAGCTGTGCCGTATCGCCAATGAGGAGCATTCGGCAATTGCGGCCGGAATAAACGAACTGTATGAGGTCGTCAAGAAGGTTCCCGCTCCCGAAACCTGTCTCGCCCATAGAGAAGGTGGAAATCATGGAAGCCTCGTCGATAACGAAGAGAGTGTCGGTGTGAAGATTGTCGTTGAGGTTGAAATCGCCGAGCATCGTCTTTTGGCGGTATATCTTTCGGTGGATGGTGGAGGCTGGTAGTGAACTGCTGATAGACAGTACCTTAGCCGCACGTCCTGTAGGTGCCATGAGAACGACCTTCTGGTGAAGAGACACGAGCGCCTGAACCATAGCCGCCACGAGTGAGGTTTTACCCGTACCGGCACTACCACGCATAAGCATCATCGGCATATCATCGCGTGAGGCAAGGAATTGGCCGAAACACTTAAGGGCATTCATCTGGTCGGCGGTCGGCTCGAAACCGAACCTGTCGAGGATGAGGGATATAAATTCGTGTATCTTCACTTTTTTCTGAGATTTATTCTTTAATTATCTCTTTTTTTCTTAACTTTGCACTCGTCAATCGAAACGGGCACCGCTCTGCGAGCGACTTCCCCTATTGACTTCGTGCGAAGATACTTTGCACTCGTCAATCGAAACGGGCACCGCTCTGCGAGCGACTTCCCCTATTGACTTCGTGCGAAGAAGCACTCGTAATAGTGGGTGTTGGGTGTTAGGTGTTGGCGGTCAGCAAGACAAACCACTATCACCTAACACCCATCACCCAACACCTAATATACTGCAAAGTTAAGAAATAATTTTTTGCTATGCAAAAATATGAGTGAGAATTTTGAAAATAACGTATCTTCTCAGCGTGTGGTAAGGCGTGGTATTGTTCCGCGTCTGACTATTCGTGTTGGATATGGAACGATGTCGTTCTTCCTGCCGAGGACAGACGGCACTGTGGAGTATCTGCCTTACACGGTGAAGAGCGGTGTGGCGATGGCAGCAAATCTGCGTACTGCTTTCCGTGAGTTGGAATTGCTTAGGGAACGTGATGACCGTGCTATGCTCTCTGTGTTGAGTCCTGTGGTGCTTGTACCTATCGACGAGTACATGGATCAGGAGAATTTTGACGTGGATACGCTCTATAACCATACCTTCACGGGCAGGGAGCATGAGGAAAAGATTGCTAATGTGCTGCCTGATTTGAATGCGGTTGCTGTTTTCGGTGTCAACAAAGACCTGAAACTCGTGGTTGAGGATCACTTTGCGGATGTGAGGATACAGAATATCATGCAACCTGTATGGACGCATCTGTACCGTCGCAGCACGTTGGTCGGTCAGCGTCGCAAGTTGTATGCCTATCTTCATGATTCCAGAATTGATGTTTTCTCGTTTCAGCAGCGAAGGTTCAGGTTTGCCAACTCCTTTGATGCTACCCACTCTCATGACGCTCTTTACTATCTTCTGTTCACATGGAAGCAGCTTGGCCTTAGTAATGAGGATGATGAACTGCATCTCGTTGGCAAGAGTGAGCATATGGAATGGCTTACAACGAAACTGAAGTCTTATCTCCGTAGGGTATATACCCTCAATCCTGTTGCCGACCTTAATCGTGCTCCTGCCTCAATGATAGAGGGGATGGAGTATGATTTGATGATATAAAACTTCCGAACCTACAGCCCCTCCAGCCCCTCACCTGCCCTATGGGCATCCTCTCCCCAAGGGACGAGGGAGAAGTTAGTATTTATCCCTCAAAGAATTGCTCATTAGCGAATAAAGGTAACTTCCTCCTCGCCCCTTGGGGAGAGGATGCCCGAAGGGCTGGTGAGGGGCTATAGGGGCTGAAGGTGTCGTAGTTAGACTGTTGTTTTTATGAGAATAATCACAGGACAATATAAAGGCAGGCATTTTGATGTGCCGAGGACTTTCAAGGCAAGGCCGACAACGGACTTTGCCAAGGAGAATATCTTTAATGTACTGAACGGCTATCTGGATTTTGAGGGCATTTCGGCTCTGGATCTGTTTGCCGGTACGGGTAGCATATCTCTTGAAATGCTGTCAAGGGGCTGTGCGGATGTGACGAGTGTGGAACTTGACCGTGAACATTCGGCTTTCATCCGTCAATGCCTTCAGAAACTGGGTGACGACCGTTGCTCGCTTATCAAGGGCGATGTGTTTCGATTCCTGAAGTCGTGCAGAAGGAAGTATGACCTTATCTTTGCTGATCCTCCATACGCATTGCCTGATCTTCCAAAGATACCTGACCTCGTGCTTGGCACAGAGACTGGCAACTGTCTGCTTTCAGAAGATGGCATTTTCGTCTTTGAGCATGGAAAGCAGAATGACTTTTCGCAGCATCCTTGTTTCGTGGAGCATAGGAGCTATGGGAGTGTGAATTTCAGTATATTCAGACCCACCCATTAACCAATACCCTACAGCCCTTCACCTGACCTGTGGGCATCCTCTGACACATACACGGAGATACTCAATCTCCGACTTCCACAGGGGGCGAGGAAAAAGTTAGTATTTATCTCTCAAGGGATTCATTATAAGCGAATAAAGGTAACATCCTCCTCGCCCCTTGGGGAGAGGATGCCCGTAGGGCAGGTGAGGGCCATTGTCTTTTATATGATCGATCGTCTTACCATAGAAAGAATCAAGGAAGCGGCAGATATTGTGGATGTCGTTTCTGAGTTTGTTAGTTTGAAACGTTCAGGTTCAAACTACAAGGGATTGTGTCCTTTCCATAACGATAGGACACCGTCTTTCTATGTGTCTCCTACTCGTGGCACCTGTCATTGCTTTACCTGTGGTGAGGGTGGCGATTCCGTGGGCTTCCTGATGAAGCACGAACAACTCACATATCCCGAGGCTCTTCGTTGGCTTGCCAATCGCTATGGCATTGAGATTGAGGAGAAACAGCTTACGGACGAACAGCGTAAGCAGCAGACGGAACGCGAGGGAATGTTCATCGCCAATAACTGGGCTGCGGACTATTACACCGACATCCTTCATAATGATGTTGATGGCCGTGCCGTGGGAATGCAGTATTTCCGTCAGCGTGGTTTCAGGGATGATATAATAAATAAGTTCAGGCTTGGTTTCTCTCCTGCCGACAGATATGCCATGCCGCGTAAGGCAAAGGAGAAAGGCTACAACCTTAATTTCCTTGAGCAGACAGGCTTGTGCTATAAAGACAATAAAGGAGAATTGGTTGACAGGTTCTCTGGTCGTGCTATGTTCCCTTGGATAAGCGTAAGCGGTAATGTTGTGGCGTTCGGTGGTCGTGTGCTCGACCAGCGCACAAAGGGCGTAAATCAGAAATATGTCAATTCACCCGATTCCCCTATCTATCACAAGGACCATGAGCTTTACGGCATTTATCAGGCTAAGAAGGCGATAGGCAAAGAGGATTTCGTGTTCATGGTGGAGGGATATACCGATGTTATCTCGATGCACCAGTGTGGTATTGAGAACGTGGTGGCCAACTCAGGTACGGCTCTATCCGTACATCAGATTCATCTTCTGCATAGGTTCACTTCAAATGTCGTTTTACTCTACGATGGCGATGAAGCTGGTATCCATGCTGCTCTTCGTGGTACGGACATGCTTCTTGCCGAAGGGATGAACATCAAAGTGCTACTGCTACCTGATGGTGATGATCCTGACAGTTTCGCAAGAAAACATACGGCAGATGATTTCAGAAAGTATGTGGAGGAACATCAGACAGACTTTATCGAGTTTAAGACAAGGGTGATGTTGCAGGGTGTCACAGATCCTATCAAGCGTTCAGAGGCTATTAACTCTATCGTGAAGAGTGTCAGTATGATAACTGACCAGATCGTGCGTGCCACCTATATAAAGGAATGTTCTTCGCGTCTTGGTATAAGTGAACAGATTCTGCTCACTACGATGAACAATTTCATCCGTAACTATCGTGATGAGAAACGTAAGGAAGAAGAACGGAATAATCGGGCGTTGCAGAGAGGCGAACAATTGTCTGTTCAACAGCCACAGCAGCCAATTCCCAATACTCAATCTTCAACACCTCAAAACGATTCATACGATGAGATACCACCAGAGGCCTTTCTTCCTCCCGAGGCTTTCTCGAAACCTTCGGAAGGTGAAACACAGCCGTCTGTCGCCGTTCAGTCTACTTCTGGCACTCCCACTCAGGGGAGAGGCCTCGGTTCGGCTTTATCCGTCCAAGACCTCCTCATCCAGTTCATCATCAAGTATGGTGAACAGGTTATTCTTGATAATGTCGAGACCGATGAGGGACAAACCATCTCGTTGAATGTTGCCCAGGTGGCGCAGATTGACCTTGCAAATGATAACCTCACGTTCGCCAATCCGTTGCATACCCAGATACTTGAGGAGGCGGTGGCACATTCAGGAGAAGAGGGATTCAAGACAGAACGTTATTTCAGACTTCATGCCGATTATGAGATAAGTCAGTTGGCTATCAAACTGACGGAGGAACCCGTTCAGTTGACAAAGACATATCAGATGACATTTGAGCCAGAGCGTTTGAAAGGGAAGTTAGAACATCTTCTGCTTGATGTCCGCTTTGAGTTTGTTGAGAACAGGCTTACCTATATCCGTCAGGAAATGGGACTATGTTCTGGTGATGCAGAGAAATACATGTCGCTTATTGGGGAGATGCAGCAGCTTCAGAAACTCAGAATGAAGATAGCAAAAATGCTGGGAAGGGCGTAAACTTCTAAGGCTATTAGTTCTTCAGGAAAGCCATTCTTCCTCCCATGTAAGTCCCATGTGACTTCCATGTGACTCCCATTCTGCTCTCTACTATGGAACGGACTTGCAACGGATTTAAAGCGAAGGAGGAGCGGAGGTGAAAGCAAGGCAAAAGAAAAGATAGATAATATCGCATTTGTAATATCAGGATTACAAGTGCGATTTTTTTTTATAGAATTTTGCGCAAACATGTACATGGTGGTGCGAAAGTGTATATAACCATTTGTCAGACAATATTTTAACTTCATGTACATGTTATCCAAACATATACATAAGTTGTATATGATATTTTCACAATTCGAGCATGTCAACTCATGTACATGTCATGTACATATTTGACCATCATGTACATGCTCTTAATAGTCTCATTATCAACATGTTTAATACTGATTATAGCCACCATGTACATGCTTGAGCAAAATTCTAAAAAAAATTCTCGTACACGCCATACTTTTGTTAATCTATTATAAATTTTCCGTGTTTTTGATGTTTTGAGCTGTTTTTTGAATTTTCAAGAGTATAATTATATAGAGGGGTATTTGTTTTTGCTCCACGAATTAAGTGATGATAAAACCGAAAAATATTTTGCAGAAAATTTGCATGATTCAAAAATATATATTACCTTTGCACCTTGCAATTCACAACCTATGGAACGTGATATAAAACCTTATATATTAACAATTAAATTTTAGTTTAACTTAAAAAATTCTTTTACAAATGAAGAAGGATCAGCAACTTAGTGCACAGGTTGCCGAGGAATTCCTCGCGCAAAACTACACCTTCCGCAAGAACATTCTTAGCGGTAAAGTAGAGTTCAAGGATGTCAACAAAGATGCAGACTTCCGTATCTTCACCAAGGAGTCGCTCAACTCCGTTATTCATCGTGCGAAGGTAGAGGGAATGGAGTGCGAAGGCAAGGACATCAAGGAGGTTATCTTCTCTGAGGAAACCGCAATCCATAATCCTATTAAGGACTATATGGATGCCCTTCCTGAATGGGATGGCAAGGATTACATCAAGCCATTCTGGCATCGTCTGGGTGAACTGAGCGATGAGGTCACAGACTTCCTCCACATCTATCATCGCTCATGTGTGGCTCATTGGCTACAGCTTGACACACTTCATGGCAATGAGTGTGTGCCTACGCTCATAGGCGATCAGGGGTGTGGCAAGACCACCTTCGCCAAGCGACTGCTACCAGCAGAGCTTCGCCTGTATTTCCTTGACCACATCAACCTCTCAAACAAGTTCGACAAGGAAATGGCTCTTACTAACAACCTCCTCGTGAACCTTGATGAACTTGAGACAATCCGTCCTTCGCAACAGGCGTCACTCAAGCAGACGCTATCCAAGTCGAAGGTCAATGGCCGACCGGTCTTCGGTGGGTCTCAAGATGACAGACCTCGCTTTGCGTCATTCATTGCCACTACTAACAACCCACATCCGCTAAGTGATGTTACTGGCTCTCGTCGTTATATCTGTATCAAGATAGCAGACGGCTATCTTATTGATAATGATACAGATATTGAGTACGGTCAGCTCTTTGCCCAACTCAAACACGAGGTGGTAGTTGAGAAGAAACCATATTGGTTTACCAACGGGCAGACAAAGCGCATTCAAGAACTAAATTACCCATTCATGCAGGCGGCAGACCTTGAGCAGATGATAGCCTCATGTTTCCGTAAGCCAAAGGAGGGCGAGGAGTCGGAGGCTATGACCACCAGCCAGATAATGGAGATAATGCGCAAGGAGTACTGCAATCTCTCTGTCACCCGCTCAACTATGATAAGCCTTGGTCTCAGACTCAAGGAAATGGGTTATGACATGCAGCGCACTTTCAAGGGCAGGATGTATAACGTTGTACAGAAAAAGGCAGCGTAGAAAAAGTTAGGATAAAGGGCACTCTCAATTTAGAGAGTGCCCTTTTTTCGCATGTTTTTCAACTTTTTTCAGGTACACAAACCCTTGAAATGTTAAAAATCGGGTGAATAGTTAAAAAACATCAAAGGAAAACTTTGAAGTTTTTAATTTTTTTGTTACTTTTGTCGCATCTTCACACCGACAATGTGTAAAAGGTAGCTCTGGCTATCTCTGCACATTGGGAAAATATTTTTCACTGTGGTGGGAAATTGTGATGAGGATAACCATATATGAAAAAGGCGTTTATCACGCGCTTTGTTCTCTGACCACTTGAAAAGCGTAGGAAACTTTTACAGGAATTACAGTCAGGAAACTTAGTGACGGATAGATGCCCATGGGTATGATTATTCGCATACCTTTATTGTTGCTTGTCGCTTATGGAATACCATAAGTGATATGTTTTCGTACAATAAAGAGTGTCGCGTCTTCATATCGGCGTGGGGTCTTGAAGTTGCTCGTTTCGACTGTAATGGGTAACTTCCTACGGCCCTCAAGTGGTGGAGCGAGTAATGGATATAGCTCCACGCTTTTTTTGTTATGGAAAACACATCAATCATTTATTTCCAATTGCCAAATCTGGAGTCTATAGGCATAAAACTTACATTCTAATATGAAAATAAACATTCAATATTTATAAACAATAATCAGTAAGAAAAATATACCAACTGATTTATTTCATATCTAAAATCCGTCTAATATTAAAACCATAAAAAGCATTCTATGAACAATAACAATTTATCGTTTGTTGCTTTAGATATAGAAACTGCAACAGGAAAGCGTTCTTCAATTTGCGAGATAGGTCTAACGATTGTTGAGAACCTACAAATTGTAGAATCTAAAAGTTGGCTTATACAACCTAAAGACAACATTTACTGGGAAAGAAACATATCAATCCATGGTATAAGACCAGAACAAACTGCCAACAAGCCATTATTTCCTAATGTATGGAATGAAATCCTACCTTACATAGAAAATAAGGTCGTTGTCGCACATAATACCGCTTTTGATATGTATGCAATAGCTGATGCTCTAAATGAGTACAATCTGCCATTCCCTACATTTGAATATTTCTGTACGTTAAGATTGTCTCAACGTTGTTTCTCTCTCCTAAAATACTCACTGGCACCATTGTGTTCTTCTATAGGAATACCTTTAGAGAATCACCATCGCGCATGTTCCGATAGCGAAGCATGTGCAAAGGTCATGCTGAAATGCCTTGAGGAAACAACGGTAGCATCCTTTGAAGAACTAGAACAAAAGACATCAATAAAACGAGGTGTCTTTAATGGCAAGAGCCATATAGGACAAAGAAGTACACTTGTTTCTTGTCATAGCAAACAAAAATATCAACCAACGACTGATCATACGAATTTTGATCCAGACAACTATTTCTATGGTAAAACAGTTATGTTTACTGGTGGAATGAGATATGGAAATCGAAATACGATGAGAGCACTCATAGACAATATCGGTGGAATAAGCATTGATCAGTTTAGAAATGATATTGAAGTTTTAGTAGAAGGAACTCTAGATCCTAGATTTCTTAAAGAAGATGGCAAGAGTAAAAAACAAAGAAAATGTGAAGAAAAACTCGCCAAAGGAGAGGAGATAGAGATTCTATCAGAGGATGAGTTTTATGAGCGACTCGGTTTCTGGAATGAATAAAGTAACCATTTAGCAATTACACATAGCTATCCATTTCTAGAACAAAGCTTGGATAGCGATGACTAATCACTCCAGTTTTACATACTCGTAATTCTCCGTTTCCTGGAGAGCAACACTCTTCCCATATTGAGCAGAATAGTTATTATATATGTAGTCAAACTTTTAAAAGTATTTTTATGAAAAGAATAATAATCTCAATACTATTGTGTGTGTGTTATTTTTCAATAGCAAACTCTCAAGTCGTAATTGAGAAGTTCAAGTTTTTCAACTACGACCTTTATGATTTTACGAAATTTGGAACAGAAGCCAAAGTAAAATTCACATGTGACAAAACAGTAAAATACTTAGAAATCCACTACTCTGGCGTAAATAATGTGGGCGATGCCATTTGTTCTAATATTAGAGGTGGAGTAAACGCAAATGCCAAACACACAAAATACATAATAGGGCAGGCTACAGGACCATTTACACCTGGTAGTAAAAAACATCTGTATTGGAAGCCCTCATTTTATTATGGAAATAGACAAATTACGGCATTCCCCCGAATGATAGTACTAACATATATAGGCGAGGAGAAAAAAGACACGATAAATTTAACCAAAGAGAATTTTAGTCAATATTTCCCCAAGAATAAGTGGATTGATGTTGATTATAAAAGCGGATTCCAGCCTTCTAATTAACACAGGTTAATTATCCATTAACCTTTACACAGTTGTTCTCTTTGTGCTTAGAGTCTGAAAGACCGACACTTAATGATTTTAGATGTTGGTCTTTTGGGCTTCAATTACCTTCATACTCCGTATTTGTCTCTTATAGCCTCTCTTCTCATATCTTCAAAAGGAACATCTGATTTGATAATCCCTCTCAACTTTCTAAAAGCACTTGTATTACTTTTATGCAACACAGCATCCTTCTTGGCGACTAATTTATTGACATAATCAGTTACCATCATTCTCAACTCTGCTTCATTGTAAGCAGAATCTTTCGGAATATCAATATTTATTGCCAGTACTGCCATAACTTCTCTATTTTTTTGCAAAAGTAGCATATTATTTTGTTAATCAGCAAGAATTTCGCATTTTTCTTTTATTTTTCATTGAATATATTCCATGATATTCAGATTAGGGTTGTAAAACTCTGCAAAATCTACTTTTCCTCCCAAGTGACTCTCATGTAATTCCAATTTACCCTCTGCTTTGAAACACAAAGGGGAGGCGAATCTATAGTGGAGGCTGGTCGTCCTCACGTTAAGGACATGAAAAAAGCGGATCACTCATTGCTGAGTTAATCCGCTTTTGTTATTTCAATTATCAATTATCAATTATCAATTGGCGCAGCCTTAATTCGCCGCCTCGAACTCCTGAAGGAAGCGAGTGTCGTTCTCTGAGAACATACGGAGGTCGGAAACGTGGTACTTGAGGTTGGTGATACGCTCAACACCGAGACCGAATGCGTAACCTGAATATACCTTAGAGTCGATACCGCAGAGTTCGAGTACGTTAGGATCAACCATACCGCAACCGAGAATTTCTACCCAACCAGTATGCTTGCAGAATCCGCAGCCCTTACCGCCACAGATATGGCATGAGATATCCATCTCTGCAGAAGGCTCTGTGAATGGGAAGTAACTTGGACGGAGACGGATCTTGGTATCAGGACCGAATAACTCCTGTGCGAAGGTGAGCATCACCTGCTTGAGGTCGGTAAAAGATACGTTCTTGTCGATATAGAGTCCTTCAATCTGGTGGAAGAAGCAATGTGCACGGGCTGTGATAGCCTCGTTACGGAACACACGACCAGGGCAGATAACGCGAATAGGTGGCTGTCCCTGCTCCATAACACGAGCCTGTACGCTTGAGGTGTGAGAACGGAGAATGATGTTCTTTGTCACATCGTTGAGCGGACTCTGCTCCACGAAGAATGTGTCCTGCATATCGCGTGCTGGGTGATCAGCAGCGAAGTTCATCTTTGTGAACACGTGAAGGTCGTCTTCTACCTCTGGACCGTCAGCCAATGTGAAGCCCATGCGCTGGAAAATCTCCACAATCTCATTCTTCACTATGGAGAGAGGGTGGCGTGTGCCAAGCTGGATAGGGTAGGGAGTACGGGTAAGGTCGAGGTCATCGGCAACAGTCTCTGTTGTTGCCACCTGTTCCTTGAGTCCGTTGATCTTATCGAGAGCGAACTGCTTGAGTTCGTTAATCTTCATACCAAGCTCCTTCTTCTGATCTGCAGCCACATTACGGAAGTCTGCCATCAGGGCGTTGAGCTCACCTTTCTTGCTGAGGTATTTCAGACGAAGAGCCTCTATTTCTTCTGCGTTGGAGGCTGTCAGCGCTTCCACTTCCTTGCGAAGTGCGTCTATTTTCTCTACTAACATAGTGTCTTAAATCAAATTTGCGTGCAAAATTAATATTTTTCTTGGAAAATAAGGAATAAAATAAAAATAAATGTGTACATTTGCACTGAAAATTGTGTAAATTCAATGAGAAAATTTGTTTTTGTAGTCTTTTGCATGTCATTGATGATGCTCTTTGTCGGTACGGGATGTACTGACAAAAAGACAACATCTACTGAACCTGTAAGCGTGGATTCTATGCTTGTGGATTCTCTCGGCACTGATTCTATGGAGGCGCTGATTGAGGATGAACCAATGCCAAAGGCTGCTGATGAGCTCTTTGACGACTTTATCTTCAACTATGCGGCAAACCGCCGTCTTCAGACAGACCGTACCGACTATCCCGTCAGCGTTGACACCTACGGAAAGCTGTCGCGTGTGGAGAAGTCGAAATGGGGAATGGAGCATTTCTTTATGCGCCAGGGCTACTATACTCTTATTTTCAACAGAGCCAATCAGTTGGATGTTGTTAAAGATACAGCTATTGGCAACGTATATGTGGAGAGAATATCATTTGCAAAGAAGCAGGTAAAGAGATGGCTGTTCAATCGTGTGCTCGGCTTGTGGAAGATGCAGGGCGTGAAGATTATGCCATTGGCAAAGCATGAGGATGCCGCTTTCCTGAAATTCTATAATCGCTTTGTAACTGACTCTACTTATCGTTCGTTCGCTATAGCCGAGTCTGTTGTCTTTTCCGGCCCTGATCCAGAGGATGATTTCTCTCGTATGACGGGTGAACTGATGGCAGAGCAGGTACCTATGTTCCTGCCTTGGATGCCTTCCGGAACACTCTACAATATCCATTACGGCGATCAGCCATACAAGCCGTCGAACACAAGGATATTCGTGGTTCGTGGCATAGCCAACGGTATTGAGTCGGAATTTACGTTCCAGAAGATATCTGGCGCTTGGATGCTGACGAAGTTGAATACGTAACCCCTTCCTGCCCTTTGGGCATCCTCCCCTATGGAGGGGGAAGAAACTGGCGCAGAACGGGATTTAGAGAAAAATTGTAAAAATCGCAGCTAATAAAAGAAGAAAAAGATATGGCATACAATAACGATAAATTCAAGGATTCAAAAAATAAAAAGGGCGCTTTTGGCGACACTCCGGCTCCCTCTCTACGGGAGAGGGCGGGGGGAGAGGCCTCTCTCCTCAAAGACGGCTGGGCTGCCGACATCGCTGAGGCTGTTCGTGTGATGAAGCAAGGTGGCATTATCCTCTATCCAACGGATACCGTGTGGGGAATAGGCTGTGATGCTACAAATGCTGAGGCCGTGAAGAGGGTGTATGAGATAAAGAAACGTGATGATTCCAAGGCGTTGATATGCCTTATTGACTCTGACAAACGCATCTCTCGCTATATCCGTAATGTGCCTGATGTTGCATGGGATCTTCTCAATATCGCAACAAAGCCTACTACTGTTATCCTTGATAATGCCAGTGGACTTGCCAGTAACCTTGTGGCAGAGGATGGAAGCATCGCTATGCGTATCACAAAGGAGGCGTTCTCCAAGGAACTCTGCTATCGTATGCAGAAACCTATCGTCTCTACAAGTGCGAATATAAGTGGTGAGCCTGCTGCCCAGAACTATCGTGACATCGCCCCAGAGCTCCTTGAGGCTGTGGATTATGTCTGCAAGTCACGTAGAAACGAGCATGAGCCTCATGTGCCTTCAAGCATCATCAAGCTTGCAAGCAACGGCGAGGTTACGGTGATAAGAAAATAGACCCCTTCCTGTCCTGCGGACATCCTCCCCCGTGAAGGGGGAAGAGGCTAGCGCAGAACGAAAGGAATGCGAAGATTTTAGTAGATATTTTTATTTTTTGAGTTGTTTATCTCTCATAGAGAACCCTCGTACTGCGCTAGCTTCTTGCCCCTTCACGGGGAATGTCGAAGAGATCGACGGCTTGTAGAGGAAAGTCAAAGATGCCCGTAGGGCAGAAAGGGGTCGGTTGTTTTATGAACATTGATCAAATCATAGAATGGAGAGTGAAGAAGATATCGGACAAGCAGTTTACGCTTGTCCTTGCATTCTTTGTGGGTATGTTAGCTGCCGTTGCAGCCTTCATACTTCATTCTGCCATCCATTTCATACAGCATCTGCTTACCTCGGAATTCAATATGAAGTCGTTCAACTGGCTTTATCTTGTGTTCCCTATCGTCGGCATCTGGCTCACCGCACTCTTTGTGAAGTATGTGGTGAGGGATAATATCTCGCACGGTATCACCCGAATTCTCTATGCCATAAGTACCAAGCAGAGCCGACTCAAGAGCCATAACTGCTGGTCATCTGTCTTCGCCTCTGCCATCACCATCGGATTCGGTGGTTCCGTAGGTGCCGAGGCTCCTATCGTGCTCACGGGTTCGAGTATCGCGAGTAACCTCGGACAGCTCTTCCGACTCAACAACAAGACGCTGATGCTGCTCGTGGGTTGCGGTGCTGCGGCTGCTATTGCCGGAATCTTCAAGGCTCCAATAGCTGGACTCGTCTTCACCATTGAGGTACTGATGATCGACCTCACTATGGCGAGCATCTCCCCAATCCTCATCGCATCCGTCACAGCAACCTGTTTCACCTATATCTTCATAGGCAACGACCAGTTGTTTACATTCGTGCTTGATAGTCCTTGGGTAGTAGAGCGCGTGCCAAGCAATATCTTCTTGGGCGTATTCTGCGGACTCGTGGCTCTTTACTTCATCCGTTCCATGACCTTCTGCGAGAATATCTTTGGAAAACTGAAGAACCACACCTATGCAAAGCTTGCCCTTGGAGGTATCATTCTTAGCACTCTAATCTTCCTTTTCCCTTCACTCTACGGTGAGGGCTATAAGGATATCAATATTCTTCTTGACGGAAGGACACAGGCCGATTGGGACAAGGTGATGAACGGTTCTCTGTTCTATGGTCATGAGCAATGGCTTATCGTCTATATCGGTATGATTGTGCTCACTAAGTCCTTTGCAACGGCTTCTACTAATGGTGGTGGCGGTTGTGGCGGTACCTTCGCACCTTCACTCTTCATAGGCGCTTTCTCCGGCTTCTTCTTTGCACGCATCTGGAATATGTATCACATGGGTGTCTATTTCCCTGAGAAGAATGCTGCCTTGCTTGGAATGGCAGGCGTTATGTCGGGCGTTATGCATGCCCCTCTCACGGGTATCTTCCTCATTGCCGAACTCACAGCCGGATATGATCTCTTCATGCCGCTGATGATTACTGCCGTAAGTTCATACCTTACAATCCTTATCTTCGAACCTCACAGTATCTATGGCATGCGACTGGCGCGTGAGGGCAAGCTTATCACGCACCATACCGACCGTGCCGTACTCACGCTTATGAGCCTTGACAGCGTTATCGAAAGGGATTATGTGAGTGTGGATAAGGACATGGAGCTTGGGCAGTTGGTACATTCTCTAAGCAAGTCTGGTAGCAGTCTTCTGCCAGTCCTCGACCGTGCCGGCAATCTCCTTGGCGAGATTGACATGAACAAACTTCGTCATATCGTTTTCCGCACGGAGCTATATCATCATTTCCGCGTCTCCCAACTTATGAGCGACCCGCCAACGCAACTCCGTCTTGGTGATCCTATGGAGGATGTGGTAAAGGCATTCGACCAGTATCACGCGCATCAGCTTCCTGTCATGGACGACAACAACCACCTCATCGGCTACGTTTCCCGTAGTCATGTCTATGCGCAGTATAGAAAGATGGTGGCGGATTTGTCTAATGACTAAAAGTGAATAGTGAATAACGAATAGTGAATAATACTAAATACTGGTAGACACCAGAACGGAAGCACTTTGATGTGTATAATCCCATTCTGCGCCAGCAGTATTTTTCACTAAGCATTATTCACTTTTCACTTTTCACTATTCACTTAAAAATATTTCATTATATGAATAAATCATCTCTCCGAATCATTTTCATGGGCACCCCCGAATTTGCCGTGGGTACTCTCTCTGCCCTTGTCGAGGGCGGATATAACGTCGTGGCTGTAGTGACACAGCCGGATAAGCCGGTGGGGCGACATGGGTCTGTGCTTCAGCCATCACAGGTGAAGCAATATGCACTTGAGCATAACATCCCTGTGCTTCAGCCTGTCAAGATGAAAGACCCGGAGTTCATCGAGCAGCTTCGTAGCTATAATGCCGACTTGCAAGTTGTAGTAGCTTTCCGTATGCTTCCTGAGATAGTATGGGATATGCCACGCTTCGGCACGTTCAATGTTCATGCTGCCCTCCTTCCACAGTATCGTGGTGCTGCCCCAATCAACTGGGCAATCATCAATGGCGAAAAGCAGACAGGCGTAACAACCTTCTTTCTCGATCATGATATTGATACAGGCAGAATCATCAGGCAGAAGCCGTTTGATGTGCCTGACGATGCCAACGTGGAGTATGTCTATGACGGACTCATGAAGCTCGGTGCCGAACTTGCCATTGAGACCGTTGATGCTATCATAGCAGGTAACGGTAATGTTGATTCACTTCCACAGGAAGATATGATTCCTGTAGGAAAGGAACTGCATCAAGCCCCTAAGATTTTCAAGGAGACGTGTGAGATTGACTGGAACAAGACCGTGAAGCAATGTCATGACTTCGTGCGCGGTCTCTCCCCAATACCGGGCTCATGGACAAACATCACCCTTCCTGACGGTCGTGAAACTGTCATGAAGATTTACAAGGCACAGAAGACTGACCGTAAGGCTGAGGCTCCTGGCACTCTTCACGCAGAGAAGAACCACCTCTATATCTCAGCTTCCGACTACCAGCTTGAAATCCTCGAAGTGCAGCTTGCCGGCAAGAAACGTATGGCAGCCCGAGATTTCGTAAATGGATTGATTCACTAAGAGGTTTTCTTGGTGAATAATTTACTTTGCTCCAAAGATATACTTTTCCAAGCTATAGGCATAAGTTTTTTGCCAATGTAATACAGGGTGTAATAGTCGGTGTAATACTTTTTGAAAAAAGTTTTCAACGCCGAGTATTACACCTTTGCCGTTTTAAGCATACTAAATGCTTGTATGTCAATTCATTTACCTTGGTATAATACTTTCAATGGTATTACACCAATCTAAAAAGGATCTTATTACATCCTTCGCCTCCGTCGTAAATCCGTTCCTAAGAATGGGAGGAAAATGGGAGTTACAGAGGATTTGAAGGTGTATAGGAGTTATATAGGAATTAAGGGAAACGGATTTATTTCTAAGTATCACATAACAAATTCAGCCCTCGCTACTGTTATGCAGCGAGGGCTGAGCTTTTCATAGTGAACAACGTATTACTACCAACTTTTTTTCATTCCTTTAATACTATTGGTGCCCAATATTCCGTAATAGAGATTGTTTTACTTGCATGAAGCATTCATAGGGGGAATGCAAAAGGAGATATGCTTATTTCATGAGTTTTTTGACTGCCAGAACAAGGAACATATAGTGACTGGAACCACCACCAAGCACATATTCGGTCTGTTGCCACAAGAACGGGAAGGTAAGAAGTTCCGGGAAGTCTGGACGGATGAGGGCTGTGCCGGAAATGACACCTCCTGGTATATAACTCCAGTCTGCACGGTTGAGTCCATAGCCTACGGTAGCCGACTTCGCTCCTACACCTGATGCAAAACTTGCCTGATTACTGCCTGGATGGCATCCCAGAACGAAGTTGAGGGCATTGCAGACTGGTTCTTGGGAGAACATGTCTGGATAGGCATCTGCAAGGAAGTAGTTCTCGAAGCCAAAACGCTGTATGTCCCAGCCTGCTCCCCAGATTGATGGTTCGTATGGTACCCCATAAGGGGTTTTCTTAACGGTTTGGGCAAGTTGTTCACTATATTTTTTCAACGACTCACGATATGTCTTGCACCAAGAGCGCACCTTTTTGTCTTTGCTGTCGGATACAAGTCGCTCCACACGGGCAAGATACCAAGCAGCACCTCTCGGCAGCACCTCTGCATGCCCTACGATATAGTCAAGATACTGTTTTTCGGAGGTTGTGAGATAGAGTTCTGCTGCGGCATGCACCTTCACGCTTGCCATTCTGCCCTCTGCCTCGGTTGCAGAGAAAATAGCACGGGCAATATCAAGACAACTTACGCTTAGCGTATCGTTGAAGCCACGCAATACTCGCGAGGTGGCTGCAAGCTGGGCTGCGGTGCTCAGTTCCCTATATGGATTCTGCTCAGTGAATATCCATCGGTCATCGGCATTGCCGGGCACTCCATCGGTCATGGCTGCAGCATCGCCCAGCATGGCGTATTGGCGTAATGACGGACAGATGATGCCCCTGTAAAGACGGCCGAGAGCCTTATATCCCCCCACCACGCTCAATGCTCCATGCTCTATCTGCTGGAGGATGTCGTTCTTGCCGTCTGGCTGATGTATCTCGCAGGTCTTGGTTGCTTGGTCTATGGCAGTTGCATCTATCTCCGGACGGAAGGCCTCATATGCGAGTGACAGGATATAGCACTCTCCTGCCTGCGACTCTATACGCAAATCGAAATCACCAGCATCATGCCATCCACCAATATTGACACCATTCACTTTCTCGCCTGATGCGAATGGTAGTATGCCGTTCTTCTGGTCGTAGCCGTCGAAGTGATTGCCTACCTTCGCCATACGGGCATCATCGAGATGACAGCGATCGTGCCATACGCGATACTTCTCGTTAACTCTCATGTGGCACATCTGTACTGGCAGGAAATATTCTACGACTGGCTGCCATACACCACGGTCGAACACATCATTTGCCACACGGAAGGTGGCAGACTGGCTATCACCATAACGTACAAGATATAAGCCTTCTGAGGTGACACTCGAGAAATTCACTTTGAGGTATTTGTAGCGAAGGAACGTGCCCCATTCCACAGGGGCAATTTCTGTAACGAGTTGCTCGCCTTTCGGTGTTATCTTATACAGACATGCCTTTTCCGTAGCTGTGGCACGTTTGTCTATCTCAATTATTGCCTCTTTCTGCTGATTGCACAGATAGCCTACTTGCGAGGTTTGTATCACGGGCTTATACTGCCAGTCGCGGGTTACGTTCGGAGTGATGCGCCAGCGTATAGCCCCTTTCGTAGCACCGGCGGGAATCTCACTTCGAAGCACGAACCAACCGTTGTTATGGTTCATACGACCGTCATAGAGCTTGAGATCGGTATCGGTAAGCGTCTCAATGGTGACACGGCTCATAGGATCATCGGGACATGAGGTGAATGAGCGTCCTACGGCATATGGCGCAGCTATCACATCGTCAGCGGAAATTGGCGAATAGGAATAGCCATAGCCTTCACCTTTGAGATTGGCGATGTCTGCAAGTGGATGACCTTCCAGATGATAGCTTCCGGGAGTGTTTATAACGGTAGGAGATGTGGCGAGCGGTCCGTTAGGCTGCTGTGGATAGATACCCGTCTGCGAATCCATTATCCAAGGCTTTCCGAAAAGCGCACCTGGGAAGAACTCAAGATTGAAACCCACCTTGCCTTGATACTTGGCTGGTATAGGGTTGTCGAGGTCCACGCTAACAATCACACCATCACCATCGGCCTCAAGGCGTACGGTATATCGAAGCTGAATATCGGGATACACCATAGGATTGAAACCTGTGAGATGTCGGGAGGAGTCTGGATAGCAAAGAGTTGTCTCTATGTTACCGGCATTTACCTTGCGCGATAATTGTTTAGGTACAGCCTGCCACTGACCAGGCGTGGGTTCAAGTCGTAGATCGCCATTGGTTGCAATACGCTGCCCATTCATGATAAGGCAGATACCGCCTTGATGCCCTTCAGGATAGAAGTCGCTGAAAGCCATAATATCGATTCCTTCACAATTGAAGTATCCGGAATCATTGAGCTTGAATTGCTGTGCGGACGATGGGAACATTGCCATTGTCATCGCAATTGCTGTGAATAAACGTTTCATTTAGCTATTTTTTTGTTTTAGGTGAATAATATAATAATAGTGTCTATATCTGCGTTGAATCCTCGTGTATGCTGTCTGCCATAAGACGGTAGATCTGACGGGTGCGCTCATCGTTGATTAGGGCTATCTGGGCTTCCATGATGGTTTTGTCGTAGCGCACCATAGGACCAGTCTGTGCCTTGCGTGGGGAGAGCTCCTTTACCTTGTTGGCGGTCTCCTGTATAAGTGGGAGATAAAGAGAGAAATCAATACCCTCTTCTTCTAATACCTTTTCCGCAAGACGATAGCAATGGTTCGTCATATTACATGCGAAAACGGCTGCAAGGTGCAGTTTCCTACGCTTTTCGGATGACATCTCCAGAACATGGTCGGACACCTTTGAGGCAAGAGTCTTTATTTCTTCCAACGTGTTATTGTCGCTTGCCTCTATGAAACATGGAATCTCGCGGAAATTCACGCTACGATCCTTGGAGAATGTCTGCATAGGGTAGAGAACTCCATAGTTCATAGTGCATAGTTCATAGTGCATAGTTTCGGGGAATACGGACATTGGTACGCTTCCTGCGGTGTGGAGGAGGATAGGGTTATGATCGCCCCCCCCAGCCCCCGAGGGGGAGTTTAGGTGTTGGCTAAGCTGTTCTATGAGGCTTGGCAGAGCATCGTCCTTAACGGAAAAGATATACACATCAGCATCTGTGCGGATATCGTTGATGCTGGTGCATGAAGCGCAATGGAGCTTGTCGGCAAGTGCCTGTGCATTCTCCTTTGTGCGACTGAAAATCTGTATTATCTCTTCTCCTGCCGCCTTGAGTGCAAGTGAGAGATTGGTGGCAAGGTTGCCAGAACCGAGGAAAACGATTGAAGCCCCCCCCTTCCCCCCGAGGGGGGAGTTTTTTATATAGTCTTTATTGGTTGTGTGGAGCACATCATTTTTCTTTTCCATAATTATTTAGTGAGAAATGATTGGAAATACTATATAAAATTTTAAAAAATGAAGAATCTAAATTAGTGGGATAAACGGCATAAAACTTCTATACTAATTTAAATTCTTCACTTTTCACTCTTCACTCTTCGTTCTTCTGGGAAGCTATGCTCATTATCCCCTTAAACTGCAAGTATGGGTCAAACGTGATGTTGTGCTTGCAATAGGATATCACATAGTGGGCATTACCTCCCGTGGCGATAATCTTGACATCTTTCCCGAGAGTAGGAATGATACGGTCAATCATACCGTCGATCATGGATGCTGTTCCGTAGATAATACCGCTTTGCATACATTCAAGGGTGTTGCGCCCGATGAAGTGGCGGGGCTTCTCAATGTTGATGGTCGGGAGTTGTGAGGCTTTGGTACTGAGAGCCTTGAGCGAGGTCTTGACACCTGGCATTATCATACCTCCGATGAAGTCGCCTTTTTCGTCGATTACTCCTATCGTGGTAGCTGTTCCCATATCAATAATGATAGCCGGTGCACCATAGTAGCAAAGTGCGCCAATAGCATCGGCAAGACGGTCCTTGCCAAGCTGTGAAGGTGATTCTATCTGAATATTGATGACCTTCTGGGCATCGTCAAGACTGAAGAAATGAGGCGTGACGCCTGTAACGTCGATGATAGCCTGTGTTACCTTGTCGTTGATTTCAGGTACTACAGATGATATCACGATGTTGTCAATCTTCTCTAATGTCCCGTCCTTTTTCAGCAGACCGAAATTATAGAGAGCGGCACGAAGTTCGCGACGGAAGAAACTGATAGTCTCGCCCTTGATAGTCTTCAGGCGCCATATATCCTTTATGTTGCCTTCTGCATCAGAGTAGGCAATGACGACGGTGGAGTTTCCTATATCGAGGATAATGCGGCCTCTCCCACCGCCCTCCCCCGTAGGGAGGGAGCCGGAGGTGTATGGAGGATTGCTATTCTTGTTCATTTATTTTGAGGATTGCCTTTTGCCTTCCGGCTCCCTCCCTACGGGGGAGGGCGGGGGGAGAGGCCGTTTCTTCTTTATTATTTCATCCAATATCATTTCTGCTGTCTCTTCCTTTGAGCAGAGCGGAAGCACCTTCACCTCTTCCTTTGAGATGAGAGTAACCTGATTGGTATCTACAGCGAAACCTGTCTTGCCGTCAGAGATTGAGTTGGCACAGATAAGATCCGCATTCTTCTTGGTGAGCTTTGCGCGTGAGTTCTCAATCAGATTCTCTGTCTCCATAGAGAATCCTACAAGTATCTGTCCTTCAGGCTTGTTCTCTCCGAGATATTTCAGAATGTCCTTGGTGCGCATGAGTGGAATAGACATATTGTCATCATTCTTTTTCACCTTTTGGGTGGAATAGTTGGATGGGGTATAGTCAGCCACAGCACTACACATTATGATGATATCATTATCGGCACTTCGACTTGTAACCTCGCGATACATATCCGCAGCACTTACAACACCAACAACCTCAATACCTGCGAATGCCTGTATGTTTACTGGTCCTGAGACGAGCGTAACCTTTGCGCCTCTCAATGCCGCCATCTTGGCAATGGCATAGCCCATCTTACCCGAAGAATGATTGGTGATGTAGCGAACAGGATCGATAGATTCCTGCGTAGGACCTGCCGTGATGAGTACACGCTTGCTTTCCATATCCTTCTCATGAGCCACAGCGAGCAGAATATGCTGAAGAAGAGTCTCTTCTGATGGAAGCTTTCCGCTACCGGTATCGCCACAAGCCAGTCTGCCTGATGCTGGCTGTATGATGCTATAGCCATAGTGCTCAAGTTTCTTGAGGTTATCCTGTAGGATAGGGTTCTCCCACATGTTGGTATTCATGGCAGGAGCTATGAGCTTCGGCGCCTTTGTGGCAAAGATAGTGGTTGTAAGCATATCATCGCAGATGCCGGATGCAATCTTTCCGATGATATTAGCCGATGCAGGAGCAACGAGGAAGAGGTCAGCACTCTTGGCAAGGGCCACATGCTCAACGTTGAACTCGAAGTTCCTGTCGAAGGTATCTACAAGGCATTTGTTGCCCGTGATTGTCTCGAAAGTTATTGGCGTGATGAAGTTGCACGCATTCTTTGTCATGATGACATGCACGTTGGCATTCAACTTGACAAGCATGGATGCAAGGTTGGCTATCTTATAGGCTGCTATGCTGCCTGTAACGCCGAGGACTATGGTCTTGTTATTAAGCATACTAAACCTGAAGCCCCCCAGCCCCCCAAGGGGGAGTTCTTTATATACATTTAATCGCTGTGGATATAAGGGATAAATACTATCTAAAAGACTCCCCCTTGGGGGGATGGGGGCTGTTCTTTTTATTGATCATTCAATCTCCCGTGCTTCTCATAATTTGCCTTGCGCACAATCTCGTTATTGTCGTTTACGAAAAGTACGGTTGGCTTATGTGAAGCGGCTTCCTGTGGAGTCATGTTTGCGTAAGCCATGATGATGACCTTGTCACCAACGCTCACGCATTTGGCAGCAGCACCATTAAGGCAAATGATGCCAGAGCCCTCTTCTCCTGCAATGGTGTATGTCTCGAAACGGTTGCCGTTGTTGATATCAACAATCTGCACTTTCTCGTATTCGAAAATACCAGCTTCGCGGAGTAGCTTTGTATCTATGGTAACGCTGCCCACATAGTCGAGGTCGGCCTGTGTTACCTTGGCACGGTGAATCTTCGCTTTAAGTAATGTGATGTCCATAATAGCCTAACCAAGCCTTCCCAAACGGGTAGTACGATGTTGATAACATCGGAGTATGTGACCAGATGTTTTATACATTCTTTCGCTAAAAGAAGGCTTGGCCATAATTATTTATTATTAATGCTAAGACACAATGCTATGCGTCTTTTTTATAAACGTTTATCTACCTACCTAACATCCTTCCCTTTGGGAAGGCTTGGTTAGGCTTCTGTTATGAAGTTATCAATCAATCGTGTCTTGCCGATATAAACGGCAATAGCAACGAGTATCTCGCCTGAGATTGTGTCAACGCGCTGTATGTTCTCGAAATCAACAACCTCAACATAGTCAACACGTGCAAGTGGCTCGGTCTCAAGATTTGTCTTGATGATCTCGATAATCTTCTTGGCGTTCTTCTCACCAGCCTCAATGGCTTCCTTGCCCTTCTTCAAGCTCTTTGAGAGAATGAGGGCTGCCTGACGCTCTTCTGCTGAGAGATATGTGTTGCGACTTGACTTCGCCAGACCGTCAGCCTCGCGAACGATTGGGCAAGGGATGATCTCGATAGGGAAGTTAAGGTCGCGAACGAAACGGCGGATAGTAGCCAACTGCTGTGCATCCTTCTGTCCGAAATATGCGCGGTCAGGACAAACGATGTTGAAGAGCTTGCCTACAACTGTGCATACGCCACGGAAATGTATAGGACGAACAGCACCACAGAGCAGTTCGGTGGTCTCTGTTGTGTCGATGAAAGATGTGAAATGACCAGGGTACATCTCTGATGGCTCTGGATTGAAAATCAAATCGCCGCCAGCCTTCTCTACGAGTGCCTTATCGTGCTCCATATCGCGTGGATATGCCTCAAAGTCCTCGTTAGGACCAAACTGAATTGGGTTTACGAATACTGACACAACGGTACGGTCATTCTGGCTGACTGACTTTACAATCAGGCTCTGATGACCTTCGTGGAGGTATCCCATAGTTGGAACAAGTCCTACTGTGAGTCCCTCTTTACGCCATTCTGATACGATCTCTCTTACCTCTTTAACTGTTTTTACTACTTTCATAATAAAGCCTAACCAAGCCTTCCCAAAAGGAAGGATGTTTTATACATTTGTACGCTTTCTTCGAGAAGGCTTGGTGTTATTATTTTGTGTTAATATTTTCTTAATAAATTTTCTTGAGCGAATCCCCATTATCTGAAAGACTATCCAAACATCCTTCCCTTTGGGAAGGCTTGGTTAGGCTTTTTAATACCTCCTCGCTTATCGCGAATGTATGCTCTTTTGCAGGGAATGCCCTTGACTCCACATCTGCCTTATACTGCTTGAATGCCTCAAGCATAGTGTCGTGGAGATTGGCATATTTCTTAGCGAACTTTGGCGTGAAGTCGTTGGCATAGCCAAGCATATCCTGATACACAAGCACCTGACCGTCACAACCGTTGCCTGCTCCTATACCTATGGTGAGGGCAGGAACGAGTTCGGTAATCTTTGATGCGAGGGCTGCCGGAACACATTCAAGTGTGATAGCAAAGGCACCAGCCTCGCAAACTGCCTGAGCATCTGAAATAAGTTTTCTTGCTGCCTCAAGCGATTTACCCTGAACCTTATAGCCTCCGAGCGTGTTAAACGACTGAGGGGTGAGTCCTATATGGGCAATTACAGGGATACCAGCCTGTACGATAGCCTTGATGCGGTCGGCATATTCCACACCTCCCTCAAGTTTCACAGCCTGACAATTTGTTTCCTTGATAATCCTGCCGGCATTCATAACGGCATCATACACAGAGCCCTGATACGACATGAAAGGCATATCGATAGCCACGAGAGCGTTCTTCGCGCCTCGGCAAACAGCCTTTCCATGATGAATCATATCGTCAACGGTAACAGCAAGGGTATTCTCATAACCCAGCATCACGTTACCCAGAGAATCGCCAACGAGAATCATATCAACCCCCGCTTCATCAATTGTGCAAGCTGTATGATAGTCGTATGCGGTAAGCATGCTTATAGGCTGAATGCCTTTACGACTAAGCATATCAGATATAGATTTCTTCATTTTTTTGAAAAAATAAATAAGAAAAATTTGAAATAACCGCGCTACGGATTTACTGTGCAGCGAAAGTTCATTTCACGTGAATAAAATGAATTTGAAAAATAAGGGCGGTTATTGCAACCTTGGATGTTTTTAAAAGTATGCTCTTTTTACAGGGTGCAAAGTTACAAACATTTACCAAAATATGCAAATCTTTATAGGATAATTTCCCATTTGTCGTGTAATTTACCTAATTTTATATTATTTTTCTGCGGAAATACACCTAATTAATAAGAAAATACCCAAAAATGGGGATGTGTCCCTTTTTTTTCAAAGACGTTTTTTCTCTTGGAGTTATAAACCTCCATTTCCGTATAGTTCCTTATGTCGTCCCAACGCTCATCTTCTTATGATTCTCCCTTCTTCATCCTATGTAACATAACGTCTGTTGAAATAGATCAAAATACTTTCCTTGTGTCTCCCTCTTATGGGCTTTGCTTATGGCAAATCCCAGCTGATGCGAGTTCTCCTTTTTCTGGTAAGCCTTTTTTTGAGGGCTTCCCAAGAAAATGAGCCTCACCCAGCGTGAGCCACTACGGAAAGACAAAATACGGGGACAAAATAGCTCCCTGCGGTCGTAAAAAATCCATACTCCAAAAAAGGAAACAGATTGGGCTTTGCGGTCGTAAAAAATCGCTTGTTCGAAACTGTCTGGAAGACAGTACTATTCGTAACCCCGTACATACGAGAGAAACGAGGATGTGCGGGGGATATAGCGCCAATCCCTACTACTGCCTGGAGGGCAGTACACCGCCAATCAGGTACAGCCTTCCAGGCTGCTAATGCAGTTTTTGTTCGCTATTCAAAAAATCGTCTGAAGACGTAAATAATGGCTGGCGCGTTACCCCAATTCCGCATGGATTTTTTACGACCGATAGGGAGCTATTTTGAATTATATTTTGTCTTCTTGATGCCTTCCGGTAGGCTGGTGTGATTGTTTACTGGGAGCCCAGAAGGCTCACAAGGAAACAAGCGCACACGACTACCAGGGATGGCTGCAAGCCAGACCTATAAGGGAAGACATAAAGAAGCATTTTGATCTCGTTTTCATGTTTATAATACCACAGATATTCAGAATCTCACAGATTTTCATCACGAGCGCAAGCGAGCCTATCCGTAAAATCTGTGCTATCTGTGTTCGAGAAAAAGAATAAGAAACAGATTTATCCGATTTATCTGATTTCTATTCCGAAAACATGTCGCGCCAGCATTTCAGATACATCAGATACATCCGCTTCCCTTATCACGAACGCAAGCGAGATAATCTGTTTAATCTGTGTTTTCCGTGTTCATGTTTATATTAACCACAGATATTCAGAATCTCACAGATGCAAATCACGAGCGCTAGCGAGCATATCCGTAAAATCTGTGCTATCTGTGTTCGAGAAAAAGAAACAGATTTATCCGATTTATCTGATTTCTATTCCGAAAACATGTCGCGCCAGCATTTCAGATACATCAGATACATCCGTTTCCCTTATCACGAGCGCAAGCGAGATAATCTGTTTATCTGTGTTTTCCGTGTTAATGTTTATATTAACCACAGATATTCAGGATCTCACAGATGCAAATCACGAGCGCAAGCGAGCATATCCGTAAAATCTGTGCTATCTGTGTTCGAGAAAAAGAATAAGAAACAGATTTATCCGATTTATCAGATTTCTATTCCGAAAATATGTCGCGCCAGCATTTCAGATACATCCGCTTCCCTTATCACGAGCGCAAGCGAGTATATCCGTTAAATCTGTGCTATCTGTGTTCAAATAAATAACCACAGATTTTCAGGATTTTAGGGATATTAATCACGAGCGCAAGCGAGCAAATCAGATACATCAGATACATCCGTTTCTTTTTTCTTTTTCGAACACGGAATGCACGGATGGAACGAAAGTTCCGTTTATTTTGTGTCTTCCGTGTTCATGTTATATTAACCACAAATATTCAGGATCTCACAGATTTTCATCACGAGCGCAAGCGAGATAATCTGTTTAATCTGTGGTCGTTTTTATAATTTAACGTGAGTTCGACGAAAATAAAACGCTGCGCTTGGCTACACAAATTTCCATGAATTTATCATAAATTAATCATAAATTTTTATGTTTAAAAAGTATTAATGACAAATTCGTGTAAAATTCGCGGTAATTTCGTGTAGCCCCACGCAGTGGTTAAGGCAGTTTGCTGCCATTCGTAGAATTATTCGCTGAAGTTCATCAAACTGAAGCAAGTCGTCGAACTCACGTTAATTTACTGATAAAATTTATTGCCCATTTGCTTTCCAAATAATATCTTCGCGTAAGCGAGCCTTTCTCTTGGTAAAAGATTGGTAAGATAGGGAACTGACGCTATCTTTAATGCTTTCTTTCTTGTGTCTTCAAAGGACCTGAAACGCTGCGCCATAACAGCTTTTTCCTCCTTTTTATAGGCATAATTCTTTTTTTTGCTTTCTTGCCTTGCTTTTTCCGTTTTTTTTTCTTACCTTTGCCGAATAATTTCAAGAGAGTTTATCCAAAAATGAAGCAAGCAATGATTTTTGCGGCAGGGATGGGCACCCGTCTTAAACCGCTAACCGATGTTATCCCCAAGGCTCTGGTGCCTGTAGGGGACAAGCCTCTGCTTCAGATCGTTCTTGAACGCCTCCTCGATGCGGGCATCCACGATGTGGTGGTCAACGTGCATCATAAGGCAGGACAGATTTGCAACTACCTGCGTCTCTTGGAAACGTATTATGATGTGCGGATAGGCATATCCGACGAGTCGGAGCAGTTGCTTGAAACTGGCGGTGGCATACGCAAGGCACATGACTTGTTTGATGCTGAGGCTCCTATCCTGATTCATAATGTGGATATCCTCTCAAATGTTGACCTCGGAGCTTTCTACGATAGCATAGGCGATGCAGATGCCCTGCTACTGGTAAGCGAGCGTAAGACAAAGCGATACCTCCTTTTCGATGAGGAAATGCATCTCGTCGGCTGGACAAATATCGAGACAGGCGAAGTGAAAAGCCCTTATCCTGAAATTGCTGCTCTAAGTGGAGATAAGGAAAAGGTGCAAAGGATGTATTCGCCTTCCGGCTCCCTCCCTCGGGAGGGCGGGGGGAGGGGTCTCGCCTTCTCCGGCATCCACGCTTTCTCACCGCGTCTGTTTGCCGATATGGAGCAATGGCCGGAGAAATTCCCAATCATAGACTTCTACCTCAACCGCTGCGCAGAGAGGAAGATAAAGGGCTATCTGAAATCCGATTTACAACTTCTTGATGTTGGAAAGCTCGACACTCTAGCTAGCGCAGAATCTTTCGCCCCTCACCTGTCCTGCGGACATCCTCTCCCGTAGGGCGAGGGAAAAATTAGTATAAGCCCCTTATAGGAAAGTCCTGAGCGATAAAATGTAACTTCTTCCTCGCCCTACGGGAGAGGATGCCCATAGGGCAGGAGAGGGGCCTTTGTTGGAATTCTATTTATAATATTATATGCAGAAAATAATCATCTTAGACTTTGGCAGTCAGACCACTCAGCTCATTGGCCGTCGTGTTCGTGAGCTTGACACGTTCTGTGAAATCATGCCTTACAATAAGTACCCGGAGGATGACAAGGACGTTATCGGCGTTATCCTTTCCGGCTCTCCTTATTCTGTGCATGATCCAGAGGCATTCAAGGTAAACCTTGACCGCTTCATGGGCCGTCTGCCAGTTCTCGGCATCTGCTACGGTGCCCAGTTTATCAGTCACACCCTCGGTGGCAAGGTTGAGAAGGCTGACTCTCGCGAGTATGGTCGTGCCAACCTCGGTTTCATCGACAAGAGCAACATCCTCTTCAAGGGCTTCGACGACAACTCACAGGTATGGATGAGCCACGGCGACACCATCACAGCTATCCCAGAAGGCTTTGAGTGCATCGCAAGTACCGCTAACGTGAAGTATGCGGCATACGCAAGCAAGACTCAGCCAGTATGGGCTGTTCAGTTCCACCCTGAGGTGTTCCATTCCGTTCAGGGCACATTGTTGCTCAAGAACTTCGTCGTTGACGTGTGCGGATCAAAGCAGTCTTGGAGCGCAGCTTCTTTCGTTGAGACAACTGTTGCCGAACTCAAGGCACAGGTAGGTAATGACCGTGTCATCCTCGGTCTTTCCGGAGGTGTTGACTCAAGCGTTGCTGCCGTACTCCTCAACAAGGCTATCGGCGACCGTCTTACATGTATCTTCGTTGATCATGGAATGCTTCGCAAGAACGAGTTCCGTGATGTAATGGAAGATTACAAGTGTCTCGGTCTTAACGTGATAGGTGTTGATGCAAGCGAGAAATTCTTCTCTGACCTCGCTGGCGTTTCCGACCCTGAGCAGAAGCGTAAGATCATCGGTCGTGACTTCGTAGAGGTGTTCAACGCAGAGGCTAAGAAAATCAAGGACGCAAAGTGGCTCGCACAGGGAACTATCTATCCTGACCGCATCGAGTCTCTCAATATCACAGGTAAGGTAATCAAGTCACACCATAACGTAGGCGGTCTTCCAAAGGAGATGCACCTTCAGCTCTGTGAGCCTCTGAAGTGGCTGTTCAAGGACGAGGTACGTCGTGTAGGCCGTTCTATGGGAATGCCAGAGCACCTTATCACACGTCACCCATTCCCAGGACCGGGTCTTGCCGTTCGTATCCTTGGCGATATCACTCCTGAGAAGGTACGTATCCTTCAGGATGCCGACGATATCTATATCCGCGGACTTCGTGAGTACAAGACAAAGCTCTCTGGCGAACAGGCACGTGCCGTTCTCGCAGCCGGTGTTCCTGCCGATATGAAGGATGGCGAGATAGAGGTAAGCCTCTACGACCAGATATGGCAGGCAGGCACAATCCTCCTCTCAACCGTTCGTTCCGTAGGCGTTATGGGTGATGAGCGCACCTACGAGCATCCAGTTGCTCTCCGTGCCGTTACCTCTACCGATGCTATGACAGCCGACTGGGCACATCTCCCTTACGACTTCATGGCAAAGTGCTCTAACGAGATCATCAACAAGGTGAAGGGTGTCAACCGCGTATGCTACGACATCTCCTCAAAACCACCAGCAACGATAGAGTGGGAATAGACTTCCGTAATGTTTTTGATAAATATAAGCCCTCCAGTCCTCAACGGATTTGGGGGCTTATTGTTTTAATAGAAGTGTTAAAGTAGTTATGTTTTGTACAGGAAACAATAAAATAATTTGTTTATTGTACAGAATATTACTATTTTTACCCCCGAACAAGTATATATCAGACTAATATTTGATAAGCAAATAACAAGCGAAAACAAGAATCCCGTATAACTCAAGTGGTTATGCGGGATTATTATTATATTAAAGAATATTTATCTATCCATCAAAAAACTCAGTTTTATTGTGGTTCGGCGTAAATATTCAAATCGCGTAGTTTGTTTGCAATAATATTCGCAGGTACGTTGAATATAGTTTCAAGTATGTCGAGGGTACAATGCTTTTCCACATAGAGTGTTCGAAGCAATTTTATATCGTCATCCGTCAGAGATATATTTTTTTCGCTTGTAGTAGGTGACTTCTGTGGAGCATTAGCTTCGCATATCAAAGTCATTTCATCGTTGCCTTCATCAAAAGAAGGTTCGATACGCTCTCCTATTGTAGAAATGCCTCCTCCACCACCAGAAGATGATTTTCTCTGCATTGGTTCACCTTCGAAATAAGTTTCCCAAACATGATCAGCATCTGGCAATCCAAAAGTGATGTGAAGACCAACATTGTCAAGTATTACACAACGGCTTTTGCTTTCGGTAGGACGTAATCCTCTACCAACTTGCTGAAGGTATTTCACAAGCGACTTGGTAGGTCGAGCAAGTTGGACAAATTCAATATCAGGACAATCAAATCCCTCTGAGAAAATATCAACATTTACAATAATGTCTATCAACCCATTTTTAAATCGTTTCACATAGAGTTGACGTTCGTCTCTTGGCGTTTTACTATCAATGCGAACAATGCTCACACCTGCTTCTTTGAATTCTGCACAAATATGATCGCTATGTTTACGACTGATGGAGTAGATGATACCTTTCTTGCCTTTAGCATACTTCTTATAGCTTTCGAGCAACTGAGCCCGAATGCGCCCATTATCCATCACACGTTCCAAGGCTGAAATCTTATAATCTCCCTCAATATCAAACTCATCAATAGAGTCAATATCTTTTTGAATCTTGCTAGTATCCTTTATTGAGTAGTATTTGTAAGGAGCAAGCCACCCTTCTGCAATGAATTCCTTTATCGGTTTTGAAGGAATTAAAACATCATAAAGCATTTTGAATCCAGAGTGATTCATACGCCATGGAGTTGCCGTAACACCGAGTTTCTTTGCATCTTCATACATCGACCAAAGTTTCTTGTATGAGTTGGCAACCGAGTGGTGTGCTTCATCTATGATGATGAAATTTACGTTCAGGTCTTGGGCAGCATTTATGTTTGAGTGGTGCGTTATCGTCTGAATAGACGCAACCTGAACGTGCTGACGCAGATCACGTTCCTTTCCTCCGGCTATTACTCCATGTGGAATACGATACTTTGAAAGACTTTCGCTTATCTGTTCAATCAACTCGATGCGATGGGCGATAATAAGAATCTTGGTATCAACAGAGTTGAGAATACCCCATGTTTTAATATCACTTATAATTGAGGTGAACAAACGAGTCTTTCCAGTACCCGTTGGCATCTGGAACATGACATTGTCGTTTTCATCCCATGAGGAAAAGATTTTCTCTTTTGCTTCTTGCTGATATGGACGCAATGTATTGTCGATTCTTGCTATTTCACTATAAGCTGTCATCTCCTACAAAATTATGTAATTGATCACGAATAATCCAAAGTCGATTAATATCTGAACGAGTCATGGCTATAGCCTTTTTCCCCTTCTGTTGTTCTAGCATAGTCAGCCAAGCTAATTTATCCTTTTTGGTCTTGAATGCCAACCCGACGTTAATTGCAAAGAGATTTGCAAACATCTCATTTGCAAAATTCTTGGAAATAATGTCTTTATAATCTGCAATCTCTAGCCAATCCTTCCAGTCGTATTTATCCATGTCAAAATCGTCATCATCACCAAAAGATGAAAAAATTTTATTCTGGCATTCTAGTTTGTACTTTGTAACTTGATTCTCCCACTTGATGCCATAAACATTCTGAAGATTAATAAAGACAGCTTTTCTTAGCAGCTCTCGAATCTCTACTTTTAAATCATTTCCTTGTTTTTGAATATCTTTATCTTGCGTTTCTTGCCATTCTTTAAGTTCCTCGGGGCAATAGTCATTGAACTCCTTGTAAACCATGTTTTGGAATGAATGTAGCCAGAACGGATCTGCACCAGAACCTAATGCGCCTTTAAGATTAGCACTCTCCTCGTCAGAAATGTTGTTCAACGCATTCGCAAGAGTTTCTAGATACGGACGCAACTTGTCTAGTCGGATAGTTATACTTGAATCAAACGAGAATTCATCCGACTTCATCAAGTAAGAATGTAATGAACCGATGAGCGTAATGAAAGCAAAAGAACCTCTGTTAGTAAACAACAAGTCATTACGCTTTTCCTCTTCTAAAATGTCATAAATGATGCTGTATGCTCCATCGATGAATTGCGTAATTCGTTTACGAGAATCACGCATAGCCTTTTCCGTATCACATTCGTTGATGTTGTAGATACATGTATCAGTATTGCCTATCCATTGAGATGCATTGGCTTTTGGAACAAGACCTGATCTTAGTAACGCATTGTTAAAAGAAGCAGACGAAAGTTTTGCAGGATCCTCACCAATAGAAATGAGATTGTAGAGAATGTGGTTTGAACTTCCTGATAGTTCCTTGATGATGGACGAACGTAATGCCTTCATTCGAGAATCTGGACGCTTTGAATCCCACAACAAATCTTGTTCAAGATCAATACGAAGGTCCTTGCGTACAGCCTTCTGATTCTCATTTATGTCCATAAATATCTTCAACTGTTCCTCTGAAAGCATGTTCTCAAATGCAACTACAGGTATTGTATTGTCATCCTTGTGGTCTGAGTTTGCATAACCATAAACACGATGTTGACCATCAATGATGTGAGCAAATCCGTAAGCGTTAGGAATGTAGAGGAAGCCAAACTCTGCATTAGAATCAGTCTTAACCTGAGTAGGAGTGAAATGTAAATCAAGTCCACTACCCTCTACTCCAAAGTTGATAATAATGGAATTGGGGAAGTAGCCACCATCGTTAATAAACTTGGTAATACCCTTCAGACGTGACGGAACAAGCAAACGCTGATAGGTAGGCGCCATGGAATCATTAACTTTTGTGCGGTGAAGGACAAAACCCACTTTGAGAAGTTTACTTGGCTCAATAGAGAACAAATAATAAGTTTTACCACCCATTTCACCCTTCAAAGCAGGTATTATAATTTTATCATCGCTTATCAATTCATCCTTGAACATCAAAGCATAGAATTGGTATTGGACAGCTTCTTTGTATGACTTGATGAGGTTGTTGATATATTTAAACGAATTGTCGTTTAGGTGGAATATTCCATTTTGCTTCATACGCTGGATATCCTCGCCTTCTTCCTGAAAACGGTAGTTGCGAGTAGCAAAGATGAATTTTACACGTTTCTTCTTTCCGTAAATCTGTTTGAGTACATCTGCAACGCCCTTCTTGTATTGCTCCATACAGTTTAATTCCTTCTTGAAATTACCAAGTTTAGGCGTAATCGTCGCTTTGCACTCAACTACAAATATGGCATCTTCACCAACAGCCACAACATCCAATTGCTGAGTATCCTCTTTATTTGGACCCCATTGAACACGGAGACTCTCATCTGAATTCAAAACACGAAAGCCTAACTTGTAGAACATACACCAAATGTCATCCTCAAATTGACTGCCAGAATCTTTTTTGAGGTTCATGGTAGTCTTTTTTGCGGTTTGACTTGCCACAGAATAGCCCTTCTTTTCGTAATCCTCAACCTCATTGTGGAGGACTTTGATTGTGATGTACTCTGTGTTCTTGGCCTTAAACTTTGTTTTCAGCGCATCTTCCTGATGAAGCATGTGAGACTTAATGTCTTCAATCTGTTGTTCCGTAAGATTTGCCATAATTATATTTTGAAATCTAAGTTAGTGAATATACATTCTTCATAAGCTCCACGTTTTGCATTCGTGCCACCTATCAAGCTTGTTCTTGTTAACTCTATTATATTGTCGCCTTTGTCGAACGTCTCAATAACTTTTTCGTGATTCGAATTTGTGAGGATGTAGTAAGCGCCTCGTCTTTTGATTTCTTCAATCATGCCAGCCAAGCGTTCTTGATCTTGTTCCGAAAATGCCCGTTGGTTATATTTCAAGAAAACGTTATTGTTCTTTGACATGATGTAGGGAGGGTCAAGAAATACTAGGGAATTCTCTTGCACATGGTCAAGACATTGTTCAAAATCACCATGCGAGATTTCTACTTGCTGTAAATACCTGCCTACCTTTCGTAGATTCTCATAGTCGAAATGATAGTTCAACTTCTTTCCCCAAGGTACATTGTACTCTCCTCGAAGATTCACCCTGTAGATTCCATTGAAGGAAGTTCTGTTAAGATAAATGAAACGCCCGGCAGCTTCAACTTCATTTTTAGGAACCATTGATCGCACCCGATAATAGGTTTCCTCATCTGTTTTCAATGCCTGAATAAATTCTATTATGCCTTCCGCATCTTCCTTCATTAGGCGGTAGGCTTGTATCAATTGCTCGTTTACATCAGAAATGAAAGCATGCTCAGGAAGGAACGAGAAGAGCATAGCGCCACCGCCAATAAATGGCTCATGATACGAAGAAAATTGATTGATATCCAAGTTGCCTCGCAAACGGCTTACTAGCCATCGTTTACCACCTGCCCACCTTAAAAACGGAGCAATATGTAATGATCCCTTTTTGCTTATAGCCATAACTATGACTGATTAATCATTTCTTCGGCAGCATCTTCTTTTCTTCAGATGCCAATCTGCGTTCTACTTTCTTTACATCCTCACCTGCTGGAAGCTGTTCTGGAACAATTCCACGACTGAGGAGCATGTCACGAACAGCTTTGTTGTTGTCAATGTGTTCTCTTTCAATAGAGGTCATTCCGTGAAGGTCTTTCTGCTGAACATTCACGCTCGTCATTTCTGCAGCAAAGTCCTTTGCCTTGATGCTTATAGTGGGGAGGAAGTCGGCAACGGCACGATTGGCAGGCGCCCCTAATCTACGCTTAAGCATGGCGGTATTCATGTGGAATAGTGCCTGATCACCTTTGCTACGAATAATAGCAAATCCCTTATCGTCAACACCACGCTCATAGAGAACACCCGACAACAGTTTTTCTGTCTCAGCTAATTTATGGCGAGCCTTCACACGTTCGTATTCCAATACTCTGCGTTCTACCATCTCTGCAATACGTGTCTGTACGGCAAAGTAGTTTTGGGCAAAGGATATTTCGGGTTTGCGAGGGTCACCATTTTGAGCTACAAGATAGCATGCATAGCGAGTGAGCATGAAGTCATCAATTTCACGTTCTGATCCACTTCCTAATGACACCATTTTACTGACGCTGGTAAAATGGTCTGAAACCTCTATGCCTGCATTTTTGCAAGCCTCTTGTGCTTTGGATAGAACATTCTCAAAGGTTTGCCACTTGGCATATCCAAGCAAGACGCACAACTCGCGAGCGCTCCAGCATTCAACACCATCATATTCGCATGCAATGGATTCAAACTTATCGAACAGATTCTTTATATCTTCGGATTTCATATTTTTTCTTTTATTTATATTGTTAATCAATCACTTCCCAATGTCCTGTTTTATTACAACCCACAACTGGTACCTCAAGAGCATGATTTTAATAATAAAAATAATAATAGAAATAGCGAGTTCTGCAAAGTTACTAATTAATTTTGAAAATAAGGTTAAGAACGATATTTTTTATTTTGGGAACGGCAAAATTTAACATTTCCCCCCTCATTTTTTTCTTGTTATTCAGCCATTGTTTACATTAATCATTTGATGTGTTTGGAGCTATGGCAAGTAAAAGGTAACACTTTATACGAAAAACAGGCAAATTGTACAAAAAAACATTTGGAGAAGTGAAAAGTTTTTGTTAATTTTGAAAATAAAGTCATTATCATTCTTCCCCATTTGAAGGGGTATTTGATTCAACTTCATTTCGATTTCTTCAATGGTTGGAACTATTCTTCCCATTTTGGGAGTTTTCAACATTATCCGCCTTGCCCATCAGGCGTTTTGTCTCCTGCAACTCCTTTTGCAAGAGGCGCACACGCTCGGCCAATTGCTCTTGGCTTGGGAGGGCATCCTTGATTCTAATGTTATTGTACGTGGCTACACCCATCGGAGTAGAGATGCCTTTGAATGACCATTGAACATCAATCTTATCCATATCGGAGCAAACAAGCAAGCCGATTGTCGGGTTCTCATCGTCGGTCTTCAACAATTCATCAACGGCATTCACGTAATAGTTCAACTTGCCTGCAAATTCGGGCTCAAATGGTTTGGCTTTCAGTTCACAAACGACATAGCAACGCAGGCGAATGTGATAAAACAACAAGTCTATCTTGCGTGAACGACCTCCCACAACAAGTTCCTTCTGTCTGCCAAGGAAGGCAAAACCAGTTCCTAATTCCAACAAAAGGTCAGTCACATTTTGGGTAAGAGCTTCTTCCAACTCAGCCTCGTCATAAATCTCATGCTCAACTGTGGCAAACCCAAAGTCATAGTTTTCTTTCAGAACCTCCTGAACGAGTTTGCTTTGCAATATTGGCAGATGGTCATTAAAGTTATTGACAATCTTGCCTTGATGCTCATAGAGGTTTGCCTTGATGCAATTGATGAGGGCATCGCGACTTAATCCTTGCTCTATGGTCTTGCTTACATAAAACAATGCTTCGTCGATAGATTTACATTTCGTTATAATCTCTACATGATGTCGCCACGGAACAAGCGCAAAGGGCAATGGAAATTCTTCACCAATCTGGCGGAGTTTTTCTGAACTCAATTCTGCACCAACCTGGTGCATTTTTGCTACATATTGATTTTCAATCCTTTGCAATTCTGCACCAGCTTGGTGCAGAATTTCTTCCTCTCCTTGAGTATAAAACAAATACCATTGTTTCATATACCAAAGATTGCGTACAGAAAAACCATCCGCATCAGGAAACTCTCGCTTCAAATCTAAGCTTACTTGTTCTACGACTCCAGTTCCCCAATGTTCTTCGGCTTTCTTCTGTACCAAGTCACGACCAAGTTGCCAGTTGAACAGAAGTTTCTCCGCATTTACCTTGACCGCAGCCTTCACCTGTGCGGAACGATAGCGACTCTTAATGTCTGCTATCCAATCCGCATATTCCGAATCAATGTGAATATCATGCGACTTCACTATATATGGTTCTGCCTGTGGTTGTATGTCTTTATTCTTCTGCGACATTTCTTTGATGTTAGCGAATTCTACTTCATTTCTTCCTGTCTTACTAAGTCCTGTACTGGCACCTCAAGAGCATGATTTTAATTAAAAAACTAAATAATAGAAATAGCGAGTTCTGCAAAGTTACTAATTAATTTTGAAAATAAGGTTAAGAACGTTATTTTTTATTGGGGAACGGCAAAATTTAACATTTATTTCTCTCGTTGTGGCCAATTAGACATAGTATGACAATCTTTGTCACCCGAATAGAGTATGGAAGTAATACTCTCGCAGATACCATGCTTTTCCCCCACACCTCCAAACATTTCAATCAATATCTTTAAAATACGAATAGAATAGCCTGAGTAGTATAATGGATACCAAATTGAGCAAAAATCGAAAACGATTACGACAAATTTATGCAATTATCAAAAATAATACCATAAAAATTTGGAGCATTCATAAAAAATCATTACTTTTGCGCCATGAAGACAACGATGTATATTATAAACTAAACTGAGTATAAACAATCAACTGCTATATCCGATATAGTACAACTATTAACTAAAAACAAATTTATAAAATATGAAAGCTAGTGTACAATACAATGACTTTGTCGGAACATGTGCCGCTGACATCAGCGATTTTCAAGATCTAAGTGAATATTTAAAATCTTTGGGTGTCGATACTAATCGATATGATCCCATTGGTATTAATTTTTTTACAAGTAATGTTTCATCAAAAATTTCTTTTTATGTGATATGTACTGATGAACAAGGTGACAAATCAAAAGCAGTAAAAATTGCAATTGAAGATGCAGAATTCCAAGATGTAATTAATCTATTTAAAAGATTTGAAGTCATATTAACTAAAAAATATTCTGAAGATTTAGAGTTGATTGATGAACCTGTAAAATATATAAAATTAGAAAAAGAAAAATAATTTTTTGTGAGTTAGTTCTTTAGCATAGAAATTTTAGTTTCTACTCAGTTCCTAATTCTATCGGATATAACACATATTACATCTCCACTATTCATAATTATTGGATAGTGGATTTGTTATAACATCCACAAATATTTATTTAATGTTTTTGTGTGGTTTCAAATTAATTTCTATCATAACTTGCATTTCTGTTGGTAATATTTGCTATTTTTGCTGCTATTCTTTGTTTCACAAAATAATATAGAATTACGTTTTTTCGTGCCGCCTCCAAACCATAGAACTTATATTTACAATTTACTTTCATTTTTATGTCATAGAATCATCTTTTGATATATATGTTAGGCAGTTCATTTCTTGTATTTGTGGCCAATTGAGATATATGGTTTAAAAATAATAGTGGATCAATAAATACAGAAAAAATATAATGTTTAGAAAATGTTTAACATTTGGTTTGTTGTAGGAAATTTGGTAGCTTTGTGAAATAACAACTAATTTTTAAACATGAATAAACAATATCAAAAATTAACAGAAATAGAGAAGACTCAGTTAAGAAGTATCTTTAATGAAGAGCCTATTTATAATAATTTAAGATGTAGACTTTCTTCTTTTTACGAACATTCAGGAATACTACAACCTGAAGAAATATGGTACGAATCTAAACGATTATGTCTAAAATTGGTTAGGTCAAATAGCCCTGTTACTACTTTATGTGAATATGTAGAAGATATGCGAAATGAATTACAAAGTGTTCAGATAGAAAATCGAGTTCTTGAACTTCATGGAGAGCATATATCTAAAAATATGCATCAAGCTAAGATTGATGATGTTATAAACCATATAATTCTCTATACGTGGGTGATAATTTATGTAATGGAAGATGACAGTTATACTGGAGAATATATGTGGTGGGATAAGGTTAGAGGAGATGGTAAAGATGCACTCAAAGCGATATCAGAGTATTCTGATGATTGGCTTTCTAGATATATTAATTCAATTAAAATTGATATAGATAGACAATTAAAAGATAAAAGTTTAGTTAATGAGTGGAATTATTATGATGTATCAAGTGATGAAGAAGATTTGTTAAATAAAAGTCGTGGTGATGAACTTGTATGCGTTTACGACATAAATCATAACTACCATCGTTCTTTGGAAGAGGCAAAGGAAGATCCTGTAAAGAGATCGTGTTATAAAGGAGTACTACGAACATTGTCAAGATTCGCACTTCAAAATAATATAGAAATAACAGAAAAAGAGTATGATAACATTTTCATTGAAGCTGAATTATTTTTATTTGATATAGAAAAATCTGAATTTAAGGAAATCGCAATTCTTAATTCCCAAAATAGAATACGTAAGAAGTTCAATACGATAAAGACCAATACAAACAATGATGATATATTATGTAAATCTCCGAATTTCATTAAAGGAATACTTATCGAAGCTATTTTTATCATAGTAGCATATGAAAAATTCAAAGATGCTATAGATGTAGAAAACGACACATTCATACATTGTCGTACAAATTTTGAAGATAGTGGCTTTGATAAATTAATTGATAATTCAGTATGGAAACTCATTTGCGAGAGAATTCCAAGAATGGAAAAACCATGTAGAGAAGATTTAGAAGCTGAGATTGAAAGACTTAGAAATAAACTGTCAATATATGAAGAATTAAAAGAACCACAAATAAATTTAAAACCTCTGGTTATTGATCCCCACGATAAGGTGAGACTTGAAGTGATGATGAAACTTTTGGAATCTTCTAATGTGGATTTAAAAACTCGAGGAAACAAAGCCGAGACTGCAAGACTTTTGGAATGTCTTACAGGATTACCCTTATCTACTTGTCGAAACTATGTGACTAATCGTGATTTAAATAAAGATACGCATAAAGAAGAAATCACGACAATAAACTCTCAACTGGAAAAAATTAAAATTTTCTGGCGAATTTGATATTGGGTTAGTAGAAACCTTAGTATACAAAAATACTAACCATACCTAAGTTGGTATTTTATGTAAAAATTTCAGCAATAGGCTGTATTTCAATAATTTTGCAAGCAGAATTCTAATCAGAGTTTCTGCTTGCATTCTTTTTTTATAGGATATTTGTCAGCAGAAAAACATACCACGGGACTCTGAGAGTGATGACCAAGAAATGATCTTCTGCAATCATCGCTTTAGTGGGAGAAGGTCTATTATTTTCATAATAGCAATATGAAATTTAGAATTTCATTTACTGATCAGAGTAAATCTCAGATCAAACACATTGGAGGCATCATCTCTGTCATCCTCCGTAGTAGCTCACCATTCGCTCAGGCTTTTCGCAAGCACTTGGCTGACATCAAGAAAGGAGGTAGCGTATGTGTACAGTAATATTTGAGGTGCTTACTATTGCTGTCCTCATCCTTGAGATGTTCCTCTTCGTCGCTCTCTTTAGCGAGATAAAGGGGATTGACCGCGCGCTTAACAACTATGTGGATAACCTTTTACAGGAGGACGGCGACGATGAAGAATAATACGTATTTGGCAGTCAACCTGAAGGTGAAGATGTTCAGAGATGCTCACCTGAAGCTCGGTAAGGATTACATCGGCATTCTCTGTCATGATGTTCCAGATGATAGTGTTGGTGGTGACGATGATCATTTCACGTTCACCGAAACCTATCCTATGAGTGTGCGAAAGCGCAACCCGCAGGTGTTTAGTGGCGAGTTTATTACCGTTACTCGCAGATCTGATGGCACTTACCGCATCAACTTCAAGTCTTTCTATCTCAAAAAGGGCTTTGACGTGATTGCATTCGCAAATGGTGTGGCAAGCGAGATCAAGAAAGCTCTCAAGGGCCTTATAGGGAAGTAGTCTTTCTGGACCGAGCGTAGCGGACAGTTGGACAGTGGACAGATGTGTTTTTACAATACATTTATCTCTATTTTCTATATATTATATATTATAACTAATTAATAATAAGACAGTTATAAGTAAAGGTAAAGAAAATTCGTGTTTCCCAAAATTCAACTGTCCTTCTGTCCGTACTGTCCTGTCCATGCTCGGTCTCTATGTTTAATTTCTTCTAAAAAGCTGAATTTCAATAATGTACGATATTTCAAAATCAACAGCACCAAAGATGCCGGAACTGAAAAACGGTACAGAATGTATCAAACTTTTGCTCACGCAGACCTCAAAAGACATGCACGAGCCTCTCGTTCCGGTGCTTTTCCCTGTATTGGGAGCGCATATCTGTAATTCTGAATTTATGTATCCTGACAACTCATGGAAGGAGATGTGTGGCGAAATGGCCAACCTCGTTGCGGATAGTGGGTGTAACAAGGGCCAATTTGGTAATCTTGTTGAGGCTATCAACCGTAATTTCCGTAAGCACGACGATGAGGAGATGAAGAAACTCGTGGAATGGTCGAGACAGGTGAAGTCGAAGTCATCCAACAAGGATAAGCCCGATCATCCTGATGTGGCGATATGGTTTCCTCCTGCCGACACTACCAGACCTGCCTTCATTCAGAATGCTATGGCATGTGAGGCGTTGGGAGGGCATACCCAGTACCTTAATCTGCCAGAGGTGGAGATGGCTGACGATATGTGTGGCGGTCATAAGAAGGTGTCGCAGATTATGCGTAACATATTCGACCGCACGCGTTCTGGTGCCTTGCGTGCCACAGCCGACGGTATCACGGGTAATCCTATCCTGCGCGTGAACATCACGTTCAGTTCCACGCCTTATTCCGCACGCAGTTTCTTCAAGAGGGATTTGAAGAACGGCACCTTCGGGCGTATTGTCTTCTCCTACAAGGCTCGAACGGTTCGCGACGGCAGGATTCCCCGTCAGGGTAAGTACATGGATGAGTTCTATGAGAAACTGGATGAGTATATCACTCGGTTGGAGACATGCAAGGGGCGCTTCGTCATCAAGCCTCTCAACAAGCTTGCCGACAAGCTGGCTATGGATATGGCTAAGTTGGGCGACCTTACCGACGATGATGATCTCTGGGATGTATCTAAGCGCGCTATCATCAACGCATGGAAGGCGGGGTGCATCATGTGGGTGCTTAACAATCAGACTTGGACAAAGTCGATGGGTGAGATTGTTGAGTGGCTTGTGTATCACGACCTCTGGAGCAAGATGCAGGTGTTTGCCGACTTGATTGACAATGAGACGGGCACTCTGATCGAGGCTCAGCGACATGGTCCGAAGAATTTACTCGAAGACCTGCCTGCCTCGTTCAACGAAGCTGAGTTGCAGGCGCTTCGCAATAGTCATGGCAAGTCTCCTGACGGCACGAAGGCTCAGTTGCGTGCATGGAAGTGCCGTGGCTACATCGAGTTCTCTTCGGAGACTGGGCTTTATACCAAGACGGAGAAGTATCTGCGTGGGGTGTAAGTGTGTAAAGTGTAAAGAGTAATGTAAAGTTTTCAGAACGCAAAGGCGCTAAGGCGGTAGGAGGGATTTGCTTACGCCTTCTAAAAAAACATAGCAAAACAAATAAAAACATATAAAAACAAAATGTTTTCTCTTGTTTTCTTTTGTTTTAATTGGTTTTTCTAAATGGCGAAAGCAACTCGTTATTAACTAAACTCTGCGTCTTTGCGTTCAAATAAAATCTCTATTATGGATAAATTAGAAATTCAAAAGCTCCGCGACATTCCTATTGAGGGTGTCGCTGAGCGACTTGGACTCAAGATAAGGCAGCATAAATGCCTGTGTCCGTTTCATGACGATCATCATGCCAGTCTGTCATTCAATATCCGAAGGAACACTTACCGTTGCTTCGTCTGTGGGGCTTCGGGCGGAACTATCGACTTGGCGATGAATCTTCTGAAATCATCGGGCAGGGGAGCGTTTCGTGAGGCGTGCCGTTGGCTGGCTGATGAGAATAATGTCATTCTGACTGAGTACACCTCAACCCTAACCTCTAATCCCTCAACCCTAACCTCTTTCGATGCCAGTCGCTATGAGCGTTTCTTCGAGCATCCTTGGCTCTCTGATGCCGCCCGACGATTTCTATTCGATGAGCGTATGCTTGACGAGCGTGTGGTGCGCTGGTGCCGACTCACATCTTGGCAAGACCGCAAGGGCGTGAACTGGTTGCAGATTCCCTACTACGATGTGGACGGCAAGCTGATCGGCATTCAGAACCGCAATCTGGGATTATCTCCTGTGAGCAATCCGTCATGCGCCAGCGGCTCCCTCCCTCGGGAGGGCGGGGAGAGGGGCCCTCGTTTCCGCTTCCCTATCGGCAGCCGATGCTCCCTCTACAACCTGCCTGTTCTGAAGTTGCTTCGTGAGGGTGAGTCGCTCTACATCACGGAGGGATGTTCTGACTGTTGGGCGATGCTTTCCTCTGGGCATAAGGCGATTGCCATTCCGTCGGCTACGTTGCTGAAGCCGAGTGATGTAACCGCCATCACCCAACATCTGCCACCCGGCACTCAGCTCCACATGTATCCTGATCGTGACGAGCCCGGCGAACGACTATTCCTGCAACTGAAGGAATTGTTGGAATCTCAGTCGGGCGCGAGCGGCTCCATCCCTCGGGAGGGCGGGGAGAGGGGTACTCGGGATGACGGGGGAAGGGGCCACTTCTCCCTCCATCATCATCATCTGCCTCCCGACTGCAAGGACTATAGCGAATATTATATTTCAACCAAAAAGAAAGGACAACCATTATGAACAAGTTTCCGATTCGAGTGTATAGCAAGAAGGAACTGGCGCTATGCTATTTCCCTGAGTCAACGCCACATAGCGCAGTCAAACAGCTTATGGCATGGATAAAGCGGAATGACGATTTGCTCTCACGACTACACGCCACGAGTTACAAGTGCCAGTCAAAGACATTCTCCCCACGACAAGTGGAGATTATTATCGAGTACTTAGGCACACCAGATGGATATGATTAACACTCTATTTTTTCAAACGCAAAGACGCAGAGTCGCAAAGTTTTTTCTCGAACACAGATAGCACAGATTAAAGGGATAGGCTCGCTTACGTTCGTGATTAATATCTTTGAACACGAAAGACACGAAAGGAACGGAATAGGCTCGCTTACGCTCGTGATTTGCGGAGCTCTGAAGGAGCGATACCTAAAAGGGCAGTCCGTAAGGGCTGTTATATGGATTGTTATAGTATATTGAGGTCTGAAGGACCGACATCTATTGTATTTGTCTATGTTTTTAGATGTCGCACTTACAGCGCTCCTTTAATTACGCATCTATCGAATAACAGCCCTCACGGACTGCCCTGTTAGGTGCCGCACCTTTGGTGCTCGCCGCGAAAAGACTTCGTTTCTTCTGTTAATTCCGTGTTCAAAAAAAAGTCTCAGCGACTTCGCGACTTTGCGTTCAAATAAAAAATTACACAAAATAGTCCCCTATCGTCCCCTAACGTCCCTTAAAGCGAAATTGACAATTCGGAATTTAGTAATTTTGCACTTGAAAGATTGAAACACGCACCGGCTTTCAGCCGACGTTCGTTATCTTTCAGGTGCGAGGTGCAAAGCACGTTGTATCGTGAATCAGGAACTGACCCTCTAAATCTCCCGGCATAGGGAGACTTCCATCGCCCAAAATTTCCCCTATGCAGGTGGACCAAGAGAGTCTTAAGTCCCATGTGATTCCCTAGTGATTCCTATGTGATTCCCATTTTAGGGAAAGCCCCCCAGTACTCCGAAGGTGGAGGGATTGAAGATAGTACTGCAGGCTATTGACAACCAAAAGGGCAAGGCAAAAGGAATTCACCTTAACTTCATTATTAACTTGCTGTCGCCTTCTAAAAAAACAGAACAAAACCAACAAAAACATATAAAAACAATAAAACAAAATGTTTTCTTCTGTTTTCCTTTGTTTTAATTGGTTTTTCTAAATGGCGTAAGCAACTCATTATTAACACTTAAAACCCGCACTACCCCTTGGCGGTTATGGCTCTAATGCTATATAAAAATTCTCCCACTCGGGGGAGTTAGAGGGGGGCTTCTATGGGAAAACTTTCCGGCATTATCAGTAAGATTAACGGCTCAGCCGGTAACATTACGTTCCGAAGACTCAACGGTGAGACCGTTGTCTCAGAAAAAGTAACACAGATTCGCAACCCTCGCTCTGAGGCCCAGATGCGAACAAGGACAAAGTTCACTAACATC
>Ga0256407_10001248_pt1 | contig 55185 bp, 39 predicted proteins | sample RumenRJG_04DNA_FD_193489 | JGI IMG/M metagenome (GOLD analysis project Ga0256407, IMG submission 193489) | Bovine rumen microbial communities from Lethbridge, Alberta, Canada - RJG_04 | ecosystem: Host-associated > Mammals > Digestive system > Stomach > Rumen | place: Canada: Alberta... | reverse complement strand
TGTGGTATGATGCAGACAGAATCCTCCTATCGTTTAGTAGCGCGTCCAGGGAAATCCACAAACAGTTCTGCGCGTGGTTTTCTTCAAGTCATTGCGCGCTACCACGGAGATGTCCTGAACCCCGCAGGCATTTCCAAAGTAGACCTTGAGACCGACATTGAAAAGTCGGTCTTGGGGGGGATACTTGTGTTTCACAAGTACAGGTATCCCAAGCGCGGGGGGAAAAGAACGATAGCGGAAGCAACAAGGTGCTATCGTTCTAAATCAGCTTCTGAGTTCGAACAGCGGCGGTATTATAACGCTGCTGATCAAGTCTTTCAGAAACTAATGAAAGACTTCAAGGAGGTGAAGAAAAAGTAGAAGGAAGCCCCCATGCACTACAGCAGGTGTGTGGGGGTTTTCTTTTAGTTTAGTCTTCAGTATTAAATAATCTTAACTTAGTGTAGATTTTTTCCATCTCCCGATAATCCACACTACTATTATTAACTATATCAAGTATTTGTCCATGTTTAAACAGATCAACACAGGTATTACAAGGGTCCTTATCAACAGGACAACAAGGGAATTGCACTGAATCGAAAGTAATTTTATAAATGCCAGTATCATAACAGTATGAATCATCAAAGTCATTAATATCAAATGCTTTATCTAAATTATCATTATGGATATCGCAATATTCGGAATCCATTAAGATAAATATAGTATTTTGCTTAATAAACTGAGCGATATTATATGCAGTACATTTCTCTAACACAGTCAAAGGAATTGGTACTACAATCTGTTTAAACACTTCATCCAAAATTGGATATGACATATCAACAGCATTTAATTTTAATTCAGGATTCTCTCTATAATAAATATCTGAAATAATATGTTCTTTTACATTGACCAATACTTTACAAAACTCTTTATCATTAAATTCATCATCATCTTCCTCAGGTTCTTCAATTTTTTCTTCAGAATCTTTTGGAAGTCTATTAATATTATCTAATTTATCTACATCATTAGCATCATTAACTTTATCTAATTCATTAAAGAAGTTCTTTAACTTGTCATCAATAGGTTTGTCTTTATCGATGATTGGGTGATCCTTAATATGTTCTGCAATTGGATCAGACTGTTCAACTTCTTTAGTTTCTTCATCATCATTAACTACATCGGCAGAACAAGCGATGTTTCCTTCCCCAAATTTAGAATCCAGTTCATCCAAGAATTTATTGAACTTATCATAATCTGACTCACGAAGAGTACTTTCAAAATAAGGTGTATCAATATCTGGGACAAAAACTTTCACTCTGACCAATTTGGATCAGTCCTTTCTTTTTAGGGGTATACTATACAATATACTATATTATTAAATATTTGTCAAGACTTTAATTAAATTTTCCCCAAACTTTAGCATACCATTCATCCCCATTATTGAAAGTAATAAACTCGATTGTAGTCATTACAGTTTCAATTTGAGGAGCATAGATTCCATCCCAATGAACATTTTCTGGCCATGTAATTACGTGTTCATCAGCATGATATAAAGTAAGGGTTACTTTTCTAAAATCACTATTCATTCTACTATTGATAGTAAAATTGAAATTAACATCAGCATTAACGAAACATATTACATTATTACCTTTACTAAAATCAATAGTTTTTTCAGTAGTAATAATTTCATCCTCTAATTCAGGTATTTGTGTTGAAGAATCAGAATTATAATTAATTCCTTTCATCTTAATATAGTCTGAATTAGTTTCAATTGGAACCGTAGAATCACCATTAAAGATTATTCCAGATATTCCAATATAAGTAGGATTCTTATTTATAGTTACATCAAGATTCCCTAAATCTTGTAGTGTTTCATTAACATTTTTAAGAGTATATAAGTTTTCACTATTATCCTCAATAAAATTATTATCAGGATTATTTACTCTATTAATTTCCCTATTAATTAACCTATTAACAAAAGCTGTAGTAGCAATAGAATTAGAATTATTAGAAAGTAAAGGAGTAGGTGATTGAGGATCTCCTGTAAATGAAGGTGAATCGATATCTGCTTTAGTATTATCTTTTGGGTGCTTATGATCTGCTCTAGAAGCTGTATTTAAAATTCCTGCATATCCGCTTATATCATCCATTGAAGGAAGTGTATTAGCTAAAGAAATATGCTCATTATTTACCCATTCTATAACAGTTCCATTATTTGAAAGAACTTTGTCAGCTGTTGTAGCGTCGATTGTAGGTAATGGGTTTGGGATTACATTCCAAACAGGAGTTTTAGTATTATCTAAAGTTAAAACAGACCCAATATTAGCTGAAGCAGGAGAAGGTAATTCTGAATCTAATTCAGTCCATACAGGATTTTTTTCAGAATCAACTGCTAAAATCTTACCAACATCATCATTTTGAACTGTAGGTAATTCTTGACTATCCTGGTCTTTTTTCCAGAAAGCTCTTTCACCATCTGATGCTAATATTTTACCAGCAGTAGAAGAGGACTGTGCTGGAAGTAACCCATTAAGATCTAAATTAGTCTTACTATCAACATATGCTATAGTTGCTATAGGATTATTCCCTATTTTAGGAGTACCCGTAAATACGGGTGAATCAATATCAGCTTTGGTATTATCTTTTGGATGTCTATGGTCTGCTCTAGCAGCTTTATTAGAGGTTCCAATAGCTGATTCATTTCCATTCATTAATGGAACTTCATTTGTAGTTAATAGTTCTATTAAGTTACTTAAATTATTAGTTCCATTAACATTTGTATCTCCTATAAGATAACCAAGAACTATAATTATATTTTCTTTTGGGTTACAAGCTTTAGAAAAGGTTATTTTCTTTGTAACCGTGTTTAAAGTATAGTCTACTTCTGGAGTTAATAAAAGACCGTTTCTATATAGATGAAAACCAGTAGGTTTATTATTTGAAGGATATTGTTCTTCTGTTAAAACTAACTCAGTTTCTCCACCAACAGCAGTAGTATACGATTCAATAAAATAAACAGGTAAGGGATGCTCGTGGTCTGCTCTTGCAGCTTCTTCACTTACTCCATAAGAACCTATTTTATTAGTAGATACTTTGGGATATACTGTTGATGTTAGTTTAACTGGTGTAGCCCAATATGCAGTACTTCCATCTGTAGAGAGAACTTTATCTGCATTACCATTCTGACCTGGTAAAGCATCCACTATTCTCCACTCTAATTCAGAACCAGTAGTAGCTAAGAACTTACCAGAATTACCTACTTGGGATGGCAATCCTGTATCTCCAGCTATTCTTGTTTCTAAATCTTTTAAAACAGTATCTAATCTAATGTCCTGTACTTTATTAACTATAACTTGTTCTGCGGATGTCTTAGAAAACTTATCATAATAAACTTGTTCTTCACTATCAACTATATGTTCAGTTACTTTCTTAATTCCACCATATGTATACGCTATTCTCAATCACCTCCTTGGTATCACCAATAAAGTCTCTGGTTTTCATTATTTGTTCAAAAATTTTTAAGCAATAGCTATAAACTGAAGTATACTACTGGCAGGAAGTGTTTCTCTAAATGTAATTGTTCTATTACTTATAGAGTAGTCTTCTGTTGGAGCTAATAACATGCCATTTAGATATATGTAAAGATGCTTAGTTTTATCAGAAGGCATTGCAAACGAAGTTCCTAAAGTATATGCTTGAGTTGCTGTCGATAATTTAACTACCAGCCTCTGTATATTTAATAAACTGGGATCTATTGTATTACTATCAGATCTTGTAAAAACAATTTTATTGTTATTTGAAATATCTGAAGTATTAGTTTGATTAATTGTTCCTCTAAGCCATGAAGAATCTAATTTAGAATTCTTAGATTTTATATACCCATCTTCATTTGGATTAGATACATCAAATCCTTCTATAATTGAAGGAAGATTACCTGAACCATCCAAAGCAAGTAATCTTCCTTTATTGTTATTATAGGTTCCTAAGATATCTCTATCAATAGTCCCTTTTAAAGTTGTATCTGGCTGATCTGTATCATTTTGTGACTTAATTGTAACTATAGTTTCATTTGAAGGATTTGAGGGTATCTTTTTATTAGCTACATTAAAGTAAGTTAATGGTACTTTTCCATTTGCTTCAGTAATAACAATTTTAGGAGTTTGACCTTCTAAAGTAGAAGGGGTATAAATATTTTCTACCGTTAAAACTGATTTTAAATACTCTTCTGTAACCAATAAATCCTCTGGAGGATATGTTATTATATTTGTTGAATCATATTTTTCAGCATCATATGTTCTTGACATAATTTATCCTCCTTTTTATATAGGCCAATCTATATTAATAGAATCTAATTCTTCTTTAGTAGTAGCATTATTTACTAAAGACCTTAATGTTTGTTTATGTTCATGACAAACAGCATAAGCTTGCATCATTTGCATCATAACGTCTTTCATAGTTGCCAAAGGAACATCCTTGATAGTAACATCATTATATTGCGTTAAATACCCAGTAGGGATATTCATACTTTCTAATACTAATATAGATCCTTGCATTTTTAAACTATCTTCTGGTTGAAATTGCATTTTATACCCTTGAGATGTTGTTATGAATCCATTAACTCTATTATTAAATGATGCATCTAATTCGGACAGTTTATTTTGCTTAAGCTCTTCTAATGTAATAACTGCTGGTTGTTGTACAGAAACTTCTTCTGGATGTTTTTTAGCATAAGCATCTACCTGAGCAAACTCATCTGCCCATTCCCCTAAATTAGGGCAATTATATGGAAAGCCATTTTTAGTAAAGGTATAACTACCATCTAAATTTAATATTAAATGTTGATACATTGTAGACACTTCCTATTGTATTCTTTTAGCAAACCAGTTTGTTTTTGTTTGGAACCATCCTGCATCAAGTGTGGTTCCACCGGATACTATTTTATAAATTGAACCATTTGCGGTAGAATTGGCGTTATGAATATCAGCCCAAACTTCCCAAGTGCCTCCAGAAGGTACGGTATATGATTGGCTAGGTCCACCATGCGCAATTTGCCCCACACCTGAAGATGTTGTTGGTATGGGGGCTTTACTCGACATATCTATGCCTGAATTAATTGTAGATTTCATCTTATCGGCCATTTCACTCATAGTAATATATCTAATATACCCATCTACGTAAGTTAACATCCATCTCGTTAAATCTGGTTCTTTATCGTGTGTAGTAATTTGGTTAATTACTCCTCCCCATTTACCATTAAAATTTCCAGCAGTTACAGTTTTTCCAGTAGCAGTAATATTTCCAGTAGCAGTTATTGTAGATGCAGATACTGGACCAGTATCTAATGAACCTGAGTTAATATTACCAGTAGCTTTAACTGTAGCACTATTCAATTGAGCTGGTATAGTCAAATTTCCGGATCTATCAAATGTAAAATTTTTATGATTGGCATAGTTGCCTTGGATATTGGTTTGAACATAAACATAGCTATCTGCTATTAAATACAAATTATCTCCGTCACTATTATACGCAGTTGTGTTTGTACCGTAATGTCCATCTGAATTGTTTCCAATAGTGTTAGTATTATATGTATAATCATATAATTCTCCTGCTGACTCTCCGCCACCAACTATAACATTACCTTGCCCACCTAAAGCTAATACATTGCCATTTCCTTTTGAATCTACTTTAGGATGCATATACTTTATTGGTTCAGCATCATTATATACTGTGGAATATACACTTGCATTTAATGCATCTAACTTAAATCTGCCATTTAAAGATAACAACGATTGACCATTAGCTCCTATTCGTACAGTACCACCTGCTGATTGCAGATGTAGCGTTCCAGCAGTGCTAGCATTAGTTTTAGACATAATTTCATCATTATCTATTTCTAAATGCTGACTATTACTTGATGCTATAGTTAAAAATGGATTATTGTAGGAATCTACACGTACACCATACCCATTAATTATATGTAATCTGTTATTAGCTGTAAGTAATCCACCTACAGTAGCGGTTCCACTAGTAGATAAAGTATTTAAGCTAGTATTACCAGTTACACTTAAAGTACCACCTATAGATGTATTACTAGATGTAGTTAAACTAGTAGTTCCTATACCACCATTAGCTGTAATTTTACCTGTACTAGTTATAGTAGAAGAAGTAGTTAATGTGGTAGTACTGACTCCACCATTAGCAGTTAATTTACCAGTAAATGTAGACGCTCCAGTTACAGATAAAGTACCTTTTGCAGTAACATTACCTGTTAATGTACTAGTTCCGGCTATTGATAAATTACCATTAGTTGATGTAATGCTACTCTTAACCGATAATCCTCCATTAGTGCTAATAATATCATTAGCAGAAGTTAACTTTAAAACTGATGTGTATCCGGTTTTATCCATTAAAGTTATTTCATTTACCTTATTATTAGGCATATTGAGATAACCTTGTGATCCAGCATATTGTCTAACATAAATAGGTTCATTACCATCATCTAAGGTAGCAATTACTAAATAATTATCCGAACTATTCGTACCATTCATACCTATTAAGAATCCATCAGTATATGCGCTAGATCCAAATCCATAAAAATTAGGATATTTAGATTTAAGATTTTCTAATGTTTTATTAGCACTATCTCCAGGTCTAATAACTAATATATTACCACTTGGTTCTCCACCAGTTAAAGGAATAAATTGATCATTTCTAAATAAAGAAGGATCTAATAAACCATTATCATCTAATTTAACTATAGTATCTGCATTAGCGGATCCACCTGATTTAGTAGTTTTTAATAAGTTATCGTTTATCTTACCATCAGTAGTAGTTTTAACAACTTTACTTGAATTAGCTGATTCTGTAGTAGTAGAACCATCAGTAGTATTTAATAAGTTATTGCTTATAAGTTTATCTGAACCAGTAACTACTACTTTATTAGCAGCAGCTGTATTTATTGTATAGTCTAACCAGCTATTGTTTAAAACATTATTTGAAGTTGTGATAGGTATTTTATTATTAGCACCAGTAGTTGAAGTAGGTAATAAATTTATATTAATTAACCCACTATCTAAGGTTTGAACTAATTTGTTACTTGACTTACTTGTGGTCATATCAATAAATGAATAATCTATTAAGCCATTATCATTTGTAGCAACTAATAAGTTATCATAATTAGGACCACCAAGCGTAGTCATATCTATTAAAGAATAATCAACTACACCAGCATCATTTGTGATAACTACCTTATTATCTATTTCACCATTAGTATAAGTATAATTAGTTTGACCAGTAACTGGATCTGAAGCTTCTTTTATGACATCTTCATCAGTTAATACTTTTTCTAAATAGTTTTCAGAAACTAAATGTTTCCAACTATTTTTATCTTTTCTATATTTAGGTATTAAAGCTATTTGAATTCACCTCACTTTATATGTTTTGATAGTATTTTAATTAAGCTCACTTATTTTTTTCCTATACATTTTCTGCCTAGTTCTTACTAATTGCTTATTGGTTAACAATTCATTAACAATGTGAGCATTATCTTTAACTTTTAAACAAGAAGTTTTATCGACAGCATCAAATATTTCTTTATAGTTACTGATATCAATGCCGGAATTTTCAATTATTTTATATAAAATATCTATTTGAGATTCTAAATACGAAACAGAAGATTTTACATCTAGTGTATCACCAACAGATTCTTTTTTAGCCAACCAAATATTTCTAATCTTTAAAGCAGATGGACTGATATCGAACAAAACTTCTTTTGCTGAACGATTATTGAAATCTATTAAGATTGTTTCACCATTGGTTGTATAAGTATCTTGAAAATTAAATCTTGGGATAACGTATGTTATATCTTTATCAAAATAAACTAAAGCAAACGAGAACTCTCCATCATTACTACTAATACTATATGGATCGTCAGCATTATTATACTTTCGAAAAAGGGTTATATCTCTATAATCATCTTTAGAAGACTTTCTAATCAAGTATACTTTTGCAATATTATTAGCATATTCTGATCTATTAAAACTTTTAATCAAATCAATATGAGTGTTATCGTGTTTATAAAAAATAAATTTAAATGTAAGGATATCATTAGATTCATCAATGTTTAAGGTAAAAAATTTATAGTTACCTAAATAGAATGGTATATTTGATGTAGACATAAGTTTAGTATTTAAATATAATTTAATCATGTAAATCACTTCTTTTCTAGAGTCTTATTACAGGTTATAATCTATTATTTAAGTTTTCATTTTTAAGCAATTGTATATTTTCTTCAGAATCAGGATCCATCCCAATAGAGGCTCTTAACTTTTTTCTAAAATATAATTTTGCAGCACAAATGGCAATCGCCCAAGCACACAATGGGGGGTCTTGTGTATGAAGCGCATTACATGGATTTTCCGAATATTTTTCAAAATATGCTTCTGAACAAGTATAGCAATGATATTTTAAATCACAATTTTGACACTTAACTGGAAGAGAAGCAATAGTACAAAACTGGTCTATTTGCTGCTTAAGTTTAATGTTTGTTAACACAGCAGAACCATATTCTAAAGAACCTATCGCAAATTTAGGATCATTAAGAGAAGCAAATCTGTGACATGGATAAAGTAATCCATCAAAACCTAAGCATAATTTGTTTTTAATAGAGTTACATGTTCTACAATGCGTAGAACCATCATTAGCTATGGAAAAATTTACAGCTAGTTGTACGGGTCCATTTGATAATTGGCTTATTTTAACTTTATCATATAGGTCTTTATCAAAGATATAATCTATAGTTTTTGAAAATTGATTAAATATCATAGGAGCTTCTTCTTCAGGCCAAATCTCCTCTGTTATATAATTAGCATTCAATTGTCTAACTCCTAAATCAATTAAAGTTTTAACACCTTCATACCAAGAGTTGATGGTACTGTGGCTGTAAGTGCATTTACAACCACAGCGTTCTGGCCCTAATATATTTAAAGCTAATTTTAAATTTTTAATAGATTGGTCCCAGGTATTATTTCCAAAAAGATCTTTTCTATATTTGTCATGAGTTTCTTTAATCCCATCTATAGAAAACCCTAATTTTAAAACATCCTTAAATTTAATTATAATATTATTTAAGATTTTAGGGATATGTATAAGTGTTCCATTAGTTGATATGTATATAGAGGGTAAATTATATATTCCATAATAGCTATTCATTTCTAATGCTTTAGCACAGATAAGTTCTATTAGTTCTGGATGTACAAACGGTTCTCCGCCGATAAGGTGAAAATTAACTTTAGAATTTTTACCATTTTCTATAAAAGTTTTTCTATAAATAAACTCAATAAATTCTAATACCTTATCTTCACTATTAATTTTAGAATGTTTATTGTGTTCGTAACAATAACTGCAATTTAGATTACAGTCCAAATTTGTAAGTATTGATGCACCTACAGGCTTATATTTAACCAAAGTATAAATCCCCTTTCAATATATACATTTTTTCTCTAGACCTATGCATAAATTAATCACCACCGGTCTCCTCCATCTCCCGTAGAATCACAACCGCAATCACTCGAACAGTAAGTATCACATCTACAGTAAGTATCACAGCTACAGTTAGTATCACAGCTACACCCAGCTTTTTCCCTTCCATTAATATTGATAGTTACATTTCCTGATAAATCTGTAGTAACTTTACCAGCATAATATCTTCCATATCGTTCATGGTCATATTCAAAGTTTACTGTAATAGTTTTTGATGAAGCTAATTTAGTAGCCTTATCTGCTGCACTAGCAGAAACTGCCTTCCCATTAGCAGCTAAATATGCGCTACTTTCAGTATATGCCGCACTTCTTAAGCCTAAAATAGATTGAAGTGAACTTGTATGAACATATCCGCATTTACGCCAATCAGAAGTAATTCCTAAAAGATGTGTTGCGTTTCCTTCTACGCCTTCATCAAATAAGGCCCTTACTGCGGCTGTTCTAGATGTAGCGCCAGTACCACCTTTAGATATAGGTAATGTGCTAGTAATTGTTCCAGCTGAAGAAGCATGGCCATTTAAGGTACCATTAATTGTTCTGTTGATATCAAAAGACGATCCATTGAATGTAATTTGAGCTGTAGTATTTAAATCGTTATATTTTCTAAAAACTATCCCTGTATTGCCGTTTTTACCTTGAATTACTAAATGACCTGCCACATTTCCATCACCAACATCAATATCGTCGCCAAAAGTATTTAACGTATTATTAGGAAAATTTACTTTACCAGTTAGAGTTCCACCAGCTAACGGTAAATAATTTGCAAAACTTTTACCTGTAGATGTGATTGTACCACCATTCAAATATACTGGAGTATTTGCATTTCCAACCGTAGTTGCACTGGCAACAGGGACACCGTTTGAAAAATAAGTTAACTTTGTAGCATCTCCAGTATTAGCAACATTTAATTTATCCGCAGCTGCGGCGTTATTTACCTTTATAGTTGCAATAGAAGTTGCTGGAGTTAGTGTTCCATTAGACACATAAACTGGTTGAGATGCGGAGCCAATATTTGAAGTACTAGCCACAGGGATACCATCTGAAAAGTATACATATTTACTAGCACTACCAGCAGATGCAGTCGTTAATTTAGTTGCTGGACCATTAAATTTAGTTGCAGTCACTTCTCCAGGAAATGTTGCATTACCATTATTAGCTATAGTTATATTTTTATCATTAACCATAACTGTCATAGTTTTATTGGTTCTGTCAACAGAAATCTTGCCTATATCTGTAGGTGCTGTTGTAGAACCATTAATAGCTCTAGAACTAAATACAATATTTTTACCAGTATTTAAAGTTAAATCATTATTTGATACATAATTATACAAAGTATATGGTGTAATAGAGTAATCACTATATAAATCTGTAGCTCTTAAAGTAGCATTAGTATTTGTTTTTGAATAGGATAAAATGCCATTTACATCCATGTCGGATGCATATGCAGTAATACCAAATGCATCATTATATCCAGCATGTGAAAAGCCACCAGAAGCTGCTAAATAATTTTTTAAAGCTAATGGTGTTATGGCTAAATCAGATCTATCTAAAACGTTCTGTGTTAAAGAATCTGTTAATTGAACTATTCCTTTTCTAGTTGTAGTAGCATCTTTAACTACATCGTGAAGAGCAATATGGGTAGTTTTAGGAGTCATGACTGAATCATTATTGTTAGGGTCTTTAGCCTCAGCTTCAGATGCAATTGGTAATGTGGTAGTTATCATTTGATCTGCAATCCACGACATTCTTAACCGACCAGTAGTGGGGTCTGATATAGGTATTTTACCCCTTGCCGCATCTAATGAAACTAAATCAGAAGTTAACACATGTTGTATATAATCTTCACTAAGCAACTCTTCCTCTGGTACATAAGGATCTATAGGCTTATTGTCAGAAAGCCCAGTACCAGAATTATTATAAGTATATTGATGATTTTTATAAGTTCTCTTTATTGAAACATTGTCTGCCATAAATACACCTCCTTTTATTCATCTTGTGGTGTTTCTGCTTGAGCTATTCTATCTTTAAAAGTCATTCTAGCTTTAAAGGTTCCTTTAACCCATCCACAAACAGGATAGGTTTCATAATATTCTGATACAGATAATCCTCGTTCTAAAATCATAGCACAGCAAGTATAGCAGTGTGCTCCGGCGGAACAATGAAAGCATTTTTGTGGTCTTTCTTTCCATAACTCAGAAAGATGATTAAAAAAATCTACATTATCGAATACAATATTTTCTCCGTCTAAGTGTGCGAACGAAGAACTGTTATCCATTGTAGCTGACCGATGACATCCATATAACTTACCATTTATTCCTAATGTGGGATAGTACCCAGATACACAATGTGGCGAATATCGTATATCAGCGCTAAAAGCATTTCTTAAGTCTAATTGATGAACGAGTACATTATTCCAAATTTTATTATCTATAATATAGTCTATAATTGGATCAAACATATGATATACTTCATCCGTAGTTTCATCGGGCCAAGGGGTAATGTCAGTAAATCTGGCGTTAACCCAATGGAAGCCTTGCTTAAGTAATTCTATAACGCCTTCCGAATAGTAGTCTTTAGTTTCTTGCGTATATGTTGATACACATCCACAGTGTTGAGGTCCAATAATATCCCTCACTAACTTATATCCGGCAATTGCGTCTTCCCAACTTCCTCTACCATCAATATATTTTCGGTGTATATTATGTGTTTTAGATGAACCATCTATAGAAAAACTTATGTGGATCATATTTTTCCATTTTTCAATAAAGGTTAAAACTTCTTTTTTAAGAAAAAGCGTTCCATTAGAAGCTAACGATATAGGCCAGGGGTTTTCAAATCCATAAAATAGATTTAGTCGTTTAAACTCGGTAAATATTGCATCGAGTAAATCTAAATGAAGAAATTCTTCTCCTCCTAAAATAACTAAATGAGGCTTAGAGCTTGATGTGTAACTTAAGGAATCTTTGTGACCAACCGTGTCACAATTAAGCTGAACTTCTTTGGAATTTGGTGAATCTGGGTCATAATCTCTTTTAAAACTAGCTCTTAAATAATTTATACAATTATCTATACTATTTATCTTACACTTTTGACGATGCATATAACAGTAAGAACATCTTAAATTGCAATCGGTATTGGTAACAATTTCATATTGGGGCAATTAGAAATCTCCTCCTTCCCCACCACAATCACTCCAATCATTGCAATCACCACAGCTACTTCCACCGCTACTTCCACCGCCAGCACTACTCATCAATTGAGCTCTAGTTATACTACCCATATCAATAGTTATATTACCAGTGCCATCAAATGAAGCTGAACCTGATAATGTCATGCCATTAATTTTAATCTTAGCAGTAATAGTTCTAGCAGTAGCTAATTTAGTAGCAGAAGCAGCATTTCCGCTAATTGTTGTTTGTGCAGGATGTACGTGATCTTCTCTCGCATATTTAGCTGAAGATCCAACCGCAGCTGTACCGGGAGCTTTAGGAGTAGCTGAAGCGGCAGTATATGTAGTGTTGGGGGGAACTTGCCAAGTACCATCTGCTCTTAAATACTTAGTAGTACCACCTGCTAATTTAGGGGCTAAGCCGTTAGCTGAAGTGGATACTACTCCATAGGTAGTATTTGGTGGAGTAGCCCAGGTACAATCTTCTCTAAGATATTTAGCTGTACCAGCAGTAGTTGAGGGTTTTGGAACAAGCCCAGCCGCAGCAGAACTACCAGATTTAGTAAATACTGAATAAGTAGTATTATGATCAGGAGGAACTTGCCAAGTACAGTCTTCTCTAAGATACCTAACAGTACCTGCCGTAGTACTTGGTTTTGGAACTAAACCAGCAGCGGCTGTAGACCCAGATTTACCAAATACGCTATATGTAGTATTATTATCAGGAGGAACTTGCCAAGTACCGTCCGCTCTTAAATACTTAGTAGTACCGCCAGCTAATTTAGGAGCTAATCCGTTAGCTGAAGTGGATACTACTCCATATGTAGTATTATTATCAGTACTATTTATTGTAATTACACCACCAGAAGCACTAACAGTAGTTGCACCACTTCCGACAATTTTAATGCTATTTCTAGCAGTACTATTATCTGTAACAACTAAATATGTTCCACTATTATTTGTTGTGGCATTTGTAGTAGCTCCAGATCCTCCAGCATATAAGTGGGTGGTCCAGTGGGTATCATTATCTGTTCCCCACTGGGCTTCACCATCTGCTTTCCATTTAAGTACTTGTCCGGAGCTTCCCCCAGATGGTATATGTTTATTGCCTGATGTAGTTGGGTGAACATATTCATAGGGGGTTAAAGTTACATTTGTATTATCTCCCTTTGTATAAACAATACTTTTTTTATTGGAAGATAATGAAATAGATTTAACATAGTTTGCACTAGAAGCCCAAGAAGCATCAAGTTTTTGACCTATCTGGTTAGATACTGTAGTAGCAAAATTAGGATCATTACCTAAAGCTGCTGCTAACTCATTTAAGGTATCTAAAACTTCTGGAGCAGAGTTAACTAAATTTGAAATAGATAAATCAACATACTCTTTATTTGCTATCATCTCAGGATTAGATCCTGAGGTAGGGGTTGGTGTTTTGGGAGTACCATAAAGAGTAGGTGATATTTTCGGTGCATAAGTAGCTTGAATATCTGCTGCCGACATAGGTTGTGGGTCAATCATTTCTAAGGCTAACCTAGTTTTTGGATTACTTATTTTAATCACCTCTCCTCATATTATGAACTAATTTCAAGGTTAGTACCATACCAGGTACTTCCGCTATTAGCAGTAGCTAATGTAATGATATTAAAGCCATTCGAAAGGTCTGGAGCACTACCTTCAGACCAAACAATTTTATTATCCCAAGAGATTAGATACGTATTTTTAGGTATAAAGATGCTTATTATAGCACCATTATTAGTATAATATCCATTAGCTATAGTTGATATATTAATAGTTGCATTGTTTGTTAAATTTAAATTGAATATAGACCCTTCCATTGGATTAATTGTTATAATTGATTGTGAGATAAGATTTTGAACTTTTTCAACCGCAATACCGTATCTGTTATTAACATAAGCAGTAGTTGCAACTTTAGTTGTATTATCTGTTGAAGCAGGTGTAGTAGATAAGATAGTACCACTAAATGTTTTATTACCAGTAATAGTTTGTGCTGAATCAGTAGTAACGAATGTAGAACCTTTAGTTACAGAAATAATTCCATTGTTAGAACTTATATCAGTAATAGCATTTCCACTACCATTAATTGTAGAATTAATAGTAGTTACAGTATTATCATTAGGAGGAATTTCCCAAGTTCCATCTTCTCTCAAATATTTGGTAGTTCCAGATGTAGACGAAGGTGCTGGAACTAAACCAAAAGAAGCATCAGGACCAGATCCATTAAATACTGAATAGCTTGGTATATTATCCCATGATGTGGAAGTACCATTAGTAGTTAAGAATTTTCCACTATTATTTTCTTGAGATGGTAACTCTGGTATGGCACTAATTGTAACTTTATCTGTGATAGTATTTTCAGTAAAAGTAATACCATTACCGGCTTCATATTCTTCAACAGATGTAACATCATCCATTTGAGACCCAGAGCGCATATAGGAAAATTGAACTGTAACAATTTCATCAGGTTTGAATGGCTCTAAGAAAGTTATAGTTCTTGTTGAAGTATTATATCCATAATCAACTGTTTTATTAAGGTGAACACCATCAACATAAACCGACATTGCATATAAATTAATATTAGAAGGAACTGCCTGTGCTTCTGTGAGAACAATCGTAGTGTCTCCTTCTTCTGGATAATGTACTGAATCAATTTTTATTTCTCTAAAGTCTGTCCAATATACTTGCTCACCATTCGTTGTTAAGAATTTACCGGCATTGTCAGTTTGATCTGGAAGTTGATCAATAGCGGAGATGATATTATTATCAATAACAATTCCATCTCCAGCAGTATAAGTAGTGTCGTTAGGTTCAACCCAATAGCCATCTTCTCTTAAATATTTAGTGTTGCCTTCAGTTAAAGGAGGCGTTGGAACTAATCCGGAAGCAGCATTTTCACCTGAACCAACAAATTCATCATAAGTAGTATCTTGAGTTGTACTAGTTTCAGTAGAGCCATCTCCTCTAGTTATTGTTATAACCGTACCTTCTACTGATAATGAACTGATATAATTAGAACTATTTGAATCTAATTTGGACCCAATATCTGAAGCAATAGTTGTGGCAAAGTTAGGATCATTACCTAAAGCTGCTGCTAATTCATTTAAGGTATCTAAAGTTTCAGGTGCCGAATTAACTATATTTGAAACTGCATTATCAACATATGCAGTTGTAGCTAATGTATTAGAATTATCCCCAGCTTCAGCAGTAGGTGCTGTTGGAGTTCCTGATAAACTTGGAGAATCTAAAGGAGCATAAGTTGTTGAAATAACATTTCCTTCTGAATCTTTATCAGCTTTATCAACTGAACCATCAAATCCACCAACAATAGTTGTTGCTGTGAGTACTCCATTATGTATTGTAACTTGTCCAGAAGTATCATTACCAAATCTAACAATTCCACCATCTTCATTAAGATGTAATTCAGAAGGAGAGATATCGTCAGATTTTGACTGAATCCCATTATTAGTTATTTCTAAATGGTCTTCAGATGCATTACCTATAGTTAATATAGGTGAGATACTAGTATCTATCGTTAATGGACCAGTAAGATTACCACCAGTTAAAGGTAAATAATCACTAAACTTTTTACCAGTACTTGTAACACTTCCTTCATTTATATAAACTGGAGTATCTTCACTTCCAACAGTGGTATTACATACTTTAAATTCACCATTATCAATAAATATAGGAGTTATACTATTTCCTAAGGTTTCAGTACTTGCCGTAAATTCTCCATTATTTAAATAAACTGGAGTTAACCCTGAACCCACTGATGAAGTAGACGCTGTTAAAATTCCATTTGCATCAGTATAAATAGGATTAATTCCAGTACCAACATCTTTAGATAATGCTGTATATAACTCATCATGTGTATGTGAAGATAAACTGAAAGTACTTTCTTTTGTTACTGTAATATTTCCATTATCTTCAGTAACACTAGTAACCGCATTACCATCTCCAATTTCAGTTATGCCTCTATTTATTTTAGTAGCTAAATTAGTATTAACAGTAGTTGAGAATGAAGGATCGTTACCAATAGCTGTTGCTAATTCACTTAAAGTATTTAAATTAGATGGGGCATTATTAATAACATTATTTACAGCATTATTTACAAAAGCAGTAGTGGCAATTTGTTCTGTATTAGTGCCGGATGCCGCAGTAGGAGCCTTAGGAGTACCAGAGAATCTTGGAGATTCTAATGAGGCATGGTTGGCATTAGCAATTTCAGACATTACAAAAGCAGTAGTAGCAATCTGATTTGTAGAAGTTCCTTCAGAGGCTGTGGGAGCAACAGGTATTCCAGTAAGAGTTGGGGAGGGGTTATATATCCCGGTCTCTTCACCAGATCCAGAGCCACCACCAGGGACAAAGGTACTGAGCATGGCATTAACATATGCTGTTGTAGCAATCTTGTCACTATTATCTGAAATATCTGGCGTGTTTGCAGTAGAATTATTAACAATAACGTGATCAAATACATTATTGCTATGTAATTTTACAGAAGTTTCTAAAGTAACAATAATTTTTTCATTAACTCTTATAATGTCATTAAACGTAATTTTACCCGTTACTTGGTCTACAACATAATCATCTGCACTAGTTAATAAAACACCATCTCTATATACATCTGTAATAACCGCTTCTTCTAAGTATGAAGAAGGCACAGTAATTATATTTACATTAGCAGTAGGATAATAAACGTAATATGTTTTATTATAGTCAACCCAATAGGATTTTTCACCATCATTTGTAAGATATCTGCCAACAGTACCAGCATCCATATCTGGAACTAAATTAACAGTATCAATATAATTTCTTACAAATTCTGTTGTAGCAATTTTATTAGATCTATCAGTTGTTTCAGGAGTTATAGCTGTTGATATTTCTGTAGTAGAAATAGATTTAGCATTAATATCACCAGTAGTAGTTAATCCACCATCACCAATCTGAACATTACCACCGTCAGTATTTAAATATAAGGTTGAAGGAGTAGATGAATCTGATTTAGATATAATTTCATTATTATCAAATTCTATATGATCTCCATCAACCGATCCTATAATTAAAGCTGGAGTTCTCGATTCTGTTCCAGCTATATCAGAATTGTTAGTTAAATTTAAAGTACCAGTAACAACTGAATCACCATTAACTGTTAAAGTTATACTTTCTTTTCCACCAATAACATCTGGTCCACCTAAAGTTACATTACCAGGAAATGATGTATTACCTTCATTGTCCAATAAAGAAGCTCTTCTAGTTAAATTTTCAAAATCATTATTACCAGTGTATTGTGATGCATAAATTCCTTCTGTAGCTGTAAATCCGGTAGCTATATCAACAAACCCTTGTTCATAAGAAACAGACCCGCCACCAATTCTCCACCTATCATTGATAGCCATATTACCAGAGAATTGTGAACTAACAACTTCACCATTTGGATTTCCTTCAGTAATTTCTACTGCAAAAGGTTCTTCATTACCATAATTACTATTTATTTCACCGGTAACAATATCTCCAGTAGCATTTACAAATCTATTATCGCTTTCAGTTTTAGTATAATAGTTATTAACTATATCATATGAAGTTCTGGCAGATGTATTTCCATACCAAGTTAAACCTTTATCAGTACTAATAAATTCAATATAAGTTCCATTAGCGTCTAAAGTTGGGGCTGTTTCAGAATAGGTATTCCAAACAATAGTAGCTCCATTAACATCTGAAATCCAATTAACACTATGGTTATCAGGATTAAATATTAAAAATCTATAAACAATAGCTCTTTCAAATGGGTCATCTTCAGTTACAAAATTACCAGATAAGCATATGCTTAGATTTTCACTTCTAATTGTGAATACCATAACATATTCTTGATTAGTTGCTATAACATCGACATCTCTATCACCTAAATCATCTATCTTATATCCTGAATAATCTTTTAACCAACTGCTATCAAGATAACCATAGACATTAGCTACTGGTAACTTGTTAACTTCAGCAGTATCATTAGTATCATCAATAGTAACTATCCGTTCATGGAACTCTTTTTTAATCGCAGTGTCAAGCAAATTATGTTTTGAAATAGGTATTGGAATACACCTCCTTTAATTGAAAGTTAAATAATTAATAACAAAAATATCGGATTCTAAGAATGGAGTTGCAAATGTAATTATCTTAGTATCTTCATCATAAGTATAATCATTGTCTTCACCATAATTAAGTCTTAATCCATCCTTAAATATGGTCATTTCTATAAAGTCATTAATATTATAATTTGTAGTATCTATAGTAGTACCATCTGGATCTTCTGACCCATAAAAAATAAAACTTTGCATATCAATTGCCTTCCAAGAAACCCCAGAAGTCCCATTTGAAACCAGTATCTTGTTTTTAGTTTCTTCTGACTGAGCAGGTAATCCATCCATAGCTTCCCATGAAATAGTTTCATCATCTAAAACCGTTAAAACTTTACCTAAATTTTCTCTGGTAGAAGGAATAATATAATCCTTAATAGCTTTTGCTAAGGACTCTTCAGTTTTTTTTAAAGTAGCCATTATAGAATCTCACATCCTTTTGTGGCAAAAGTTATAGTATATAATAGTTCTTAATTTGTTCAGAAAAAGTTTTATATGTATATTATTAAATCGTCCTATTGCCTTTTCAATAATGACAATATCTACTTTTCTGTGTGTGAGAAAAGTAGTTCATATAAATATCTTTTTCCCGAGGAGGAGATAGTATGAACAAATATGTTCATATCGTTTGTGCCATCAGGGTTCCCCAGGGAATCCTTGACAAAGTTTCCCTTTCGGTTCCTTTGACCGAAGGGGAAGTGATCTTTGAAGATCTCACTTGGGAGATGAAGTTCGTGTCTCCTTTTGAGCTTCAGGTTAGCGTTAAGCATTACCTTGGCACTGAAGTTGTGGCTACTCTGGATGTTAACGCCCAGAGCCACACTGGTTGGTTCTCCCTTGATAAATCTTCCGAGGTGTATTGCCTCGGAATTGTTGAGGGAGAATAAAAAGAAAAAAAATCCTCTGCACACACCTGAGGATTTTTTCTGGTTAAGTCTTAACTTTTTTTTTATTTTCTCTTGACAGTGCTGAATCGGTCTGATATACTATGTTCAAACCAAACTCTTAGGAGGCTTTATAAATGACTATTCAGGAATTGTATAATTTTGGAAAAGAGCATGGCGTATTAAACTATGATATTGTTATTAGAGGAGGAACTGGTTATTATGAGGTATTTGATATAGTTAGACCAGGGCTTAGCCCAATAATTACATCATCAAAAGAATATAAAGGTCCAGATCTTTTAACCGATTATATTGTAACTATTTAAATGAAGGTTTTATAAATGACTATACAAGAATTGTATAATTGGGCTAAAGAAAAAGGTATATTAGATTATGAACTACGGGTTCAATACAGGGATGATGGTGGAGAATATTATGGGAAAGATGAAGAATTGTATTTAGATATAAATACAATTAATAAACAAATCGTTTTATAAAGGAGAGACAATAACTATGCCAATAGTTACCTTGTATCAAAAGTTTAGAACAGTTGATAAGAATAAATATAACAAGTGGAATTATGATGAGAAGTGGATGGAGAAGGTACATCCTACTACTAAAGTATTACCTAAACTTAAAGTAGATTTTCAATTATACTGGACAATGAAAAAAGGTTTTGGCGTATATGATATCAATAATAGAACAGATGAAAATACACTTTATTTTGAAGGTAAGTATAAAGATAATGATATATTGAGATATATTATTTTAGGTACTATTACAATGTTCAAGTATATTTATATGCAGGATTGGGTTATCAATGAAAATCACTATAAAGATGTTATTGGTAACTTTCATGAAAGAGTTATTTTTTCTTTAGATAATGACTGTAATAGAGGTGTAAAACCTTTCCCAGATTTTGAAATGGAGTATGAAGTAGTTCCTAAGTGGGAAGTATTTAAAAGACAAATACAAGATAAGTTCAGAGAAGTAAGACGAGATAAAAAATTGAAACTTACTTTAGAGCTAACTAAGAATTATAGAATACCTTTTTCTGAAACTCAATGTTATAAGGAATACAATGAATTAACTAGAATCTAAGTCAAATTTTGTATATATATTATATTAATGTTCCAAATGATCTCGGTGTCTTTAAGAGGTTATTTGGAACATTATTTTTATACCTATAAAAGGGAGGGTTTTATATGACTAGAAAAGTTAAATTTTATTGTAAGATTTTGGATATGCTTAGCTAATAAGTATGAAAGTCTGGGTGGTGCTTATGATGTACAAACAAAGAATGGAGGCTGAACTGAATGAAAACAGAAGAGTTTAAAAAGTATGCAGTAGTAGCTAAAGGAACTGACTATATTATACGTAAGATGGGTAAAACTGGTAAGTTTTGGTATATGATATTTAACACATATGAACAAGCTGAGAAGTGTGCCAATAATTTACATTGGCTTAACCCATATCACTATTATGAAGTAGTGGTATTTGATGAATTTGATAAGTGGGTAGATTGGTATCAACCAATAATTGATTATGATAATGAGCATCAGTATGAAATTTTCGATATTATGGATGAACTATTTAGTACTAAACCATGTAGTACACCAAGATATGTTCATACTGAAGGTTTAGGTATTTTTCGGATTGAACAATTGGGTTCTGGAAAATATACAAAAGCTTACAAATATTTTGATAAGGTTAAAGATAAAATTATTACTGTATCATATGAAGATCATCTTAAGCTCGAAAAAGACAAGTGGCGTTGTGATAGATATAATTTGAGAGGAATAAACACAATTTGGGATCCAGACCCGCTTCAAAGATTATATGATATTAATGTAGATGTTTATTTTAATGATGATACTGGTGAATGTGTTTCAGAGTATTCAGCTAAGTTTTGTAAAATGATTGAGTATGGTGAATGGTTGAAGTATCCTGTGTTTGATAAGTTTATTAAATATAGGTCTTAAGTAAAGGAGATATATATCATATGGGAAAGAAGTATCTTGGAGTTATGCGGTGTTATAATAAGCCTTATAAATTTTCTAAAAAAGTAACTAAATTTAAATGGGGTCGTAATGAATATGTACCAGATCCTATCATTTTTGCAGCAACAGGTGAAATAGTTTACATTGATGACTCTGGAAGAAAAAGAACTAAACAAGAAATGAAAAGGTATTTGTATGGAGTATACTCTGATCAAAAAGTGGCTAATATCACTGAAACTACAAAGTATATGTCACTTCCACAAGTCCTTCAGCCAGTATATTATATTACTGAAGAACGTTATATGTCTAAGGGTAAAGAGTGTGTATTTGTGGAAGCAAAATTTGCTAGATATGTTTCATATCCAGAATGGAAAGGATATCCACTGTATACCGCTCATACGGTTAATTTGGTTCATTAGGAGGTAAAATACATGCATAGTAAGCTATATGTTATTCAGTTTGATTTTGAAGATGGTTATATTGAAGAACTTATGGATGAAGTTAATTCATTTATTGATGAATATCCGTATGGAAATGGGGGCATTGATTATTTCCAGTCACTTAATCAAATGGCATCTATGTATAATGAACATAATGATGGCGATTATTATAAAAAAGAAATTATTGATGGTTTGATTAAAAGAATGAATCAATGTGCTGATGCTGAAGCTGTTGGTGCCAATAAACTTAAATTTACTAAGACTGGTATGAATAAGTATTTTAGTAATGCTATTAAGAATATTGAAGAATTTGTTAATTCAATTCAAACGAAATCTGGAGAGTATGATGTAGAAAAATTTATATCAAATAGATATCATCTTATTTATGGTATCTTGAATGATGAACACCCAAAATATTATAGTAAATATGCAGGATGTGAAGGAGAAGATGATTTTCTAGTTACTATTTATAATAAAATGAAGTATGATAATGTTGATGAGGTTACTGTTACAATTGAAGCTGTATATGATTATCATTTTTAGGAGGTGAGGTAAATTGATTGTGTTTAATTTTTAATTGAAGGCAGTAGGTTTGTAGGTAAGTTAGTAGGTATGTTAGTAAGTCAGTCAGTCAAATTTTATGAAAGGTAAGGTATGTAAGATGGATCAGAATATCGTGGAAGAGCTGTATAAGTTTCCGGTGGAGTCTCGTGTCCTGTATTTTCCTGTAACTGACAAATATGGTAATGTCAGTTATTCGGAGGCTCTTAAAGAAGGTAACAATAAGGTGATGGGTATTGTTCGAAAGGATGAAGAAGTACTTCTTGGAGTTTGCTCAGAGAAGTATAAGATTATTGAACATAGTACTGTTAAAGACTATGCTGACCGTCTTATGAAAGAACTGGGTTATACTGTTAGCAGTAGTAAGATGGAATTGCCTAATCATGGAAGTACTATGCTGTATTATAATATCCTGAATGATGAAGTGTATAGCATCGGAGATATTAATATTAAAGCGGCTATTGAATGTAAAAATAGCTATAATGGAACTGAGAATGCGTCAATTAATGTGGTGTTTGTCAATGAAGAAAACACCATTTTTGGTTTCGGATTTAAGAAAGAATCTAAGGTGTCCAATTCTGTTTTTATTAAACATCATGGTCAAGCGGATGATAAAGTAAAGACAGAGTTTGGAGGACTTATTGAATATATTCCAGCAACAATTCAGAACACAGTAAAGCTCTGGAATGTTTGGAATAAACAGAATGTTGACGGTAAGAAAATTAAACTTCTGTGTCGTGGAATTAGTGCTGGGTTTGCAAATTATTGCAAAGAACTTGGGTTGTTTGATACAGGATGTTCCAGGTTTGAGTTCTATGCCAAGTTCTGCCGCTATAATGTGAATCTTGGAACTATCGGTAGACTGTACAAATCCCAGAAGCTCAGTATTAACAAAATGAATAATTTGTTCCTAATGGATGAGCTTTATATTGATGATTTGTTTGCAGCAAAGTTGATTAACAAAATTGGTAAGTTTGAGTATGATGAGCTTGATAATCCTAAGGTTAAGAAGCTTATGAACAGTAGAACATTCAATGCAATTAAGAATGATACTGTAAGTAAGAGTTATCAAATTAATGAGCCGAAGAAACTTGAACAAATTGTAGAGGAACCAGCGCCAGTAGTAGAAGAAACACCTTCTGTAGTTGAACCTGTTACTGAAGTTACTGAAGGGGAGGATCCTGATAAACTTCTGGAAGGCTGGTAGAAAATAAATCAAGGAACCTATTGACAGTATAGTTAAAGTATGCTATATTGTTAATAGGTTCCTTGTTCAAGAAAGTAGGTAATCAAAATATTTTACAACAGTATATTAGTAACTCATAACGACCTAGATGGTATTGGTTGTGCCGTTATAGGTAAGTTGTTAGAGTTTCCTTGGGTGTGTTATGCTAGTTATAATGTAGGAAAGTATTATGTATCTCATGTAATAAGAACTGCAATTAGGAGCTTACCAAATATTGATTGGTTATATTTAGCTGATATTTCTCTTTCTGATAAAATCTGGAATGAAATTGAACCAGATGTTAAAGGATTGAATATTTGTCTGATTGACCATCATGAAACTTCAGCTAATGCTACTTCGTTTAAAGATAAGATTAATGTAAATTTAGATATGGATGTTTCAGCGGCTAAATTGTTTTATAGGTTGTTTGAAAAATCCTGTCCAAGATTACATCCTTATAGTGACTTCATAGATGCTGTATCTGCATATGATACGTGGCATTTTGAAAAGAGTCCGATTGCTAAAGATCTTCAAAGGATATTTGATTGTATTGCATTTCAGGACCCAGCACTTAAGTTTGTAAAATTTAGTGATAGACTTTCTAAATTTACTAATATGATTATTAATGATACTATTACTAATAAACGAATGCCTATTTGGTGCGAGAGTTGTTTAGATTTGTATTATAAATTAACGACACCCAAGATGGAGTATGCTAAAAGGGAATGCATCTCTATATACAAAGATGTAGCTACTATCAATTTATTTAGTGAAGATAATATCCCATTATTTGAGTTGTCTTGGTATTTGGAAGAGAATCATCCAGAAGCCAAGAATATGATTTATGTAATTAACCAGAAAAATGGCGATTGTAATATTTCAATTAGAACAAGATATGATGATGATAGTGTTGATGTTTCAAAGATAGCAGAAAAACATGGCGGTGGCGGACATCAGAAAGCAGCAGCTATAAGTTCTGTTTCTGCTACTGAAAAATATGATATTATTAATAGTGTAAAGACGTATTTGTTAGAAGCGCATAACAAATAAAATCAATTGTAAAAACCATATAGAACAAAATTCTGTATGGAGGTACAGTCCGTATGTTGTTCGAGATTGCGCTGTTAGGAGCCGGAATTTATGCCTGGGAGAAATTCGGTAAACCGGTAAAAAACGAGGTAAAAAGAAGTTTAAACAAATATGTGGGAGGAAGTACAACAATGAGGCACTTGGATGAAGTTGATCGTGTTCAGTTTGGTACTTACATCACTAATCCTTGTGATACTCAGTACTTCGAAGCACGTTGGACTGATACAGTAATTCCTTGTGCAAATGATCTCACAAAAGCAATTACACTAATGAAGACACGGTTGAATCCCCCGGCTAGAGTAAGAGCGTCATGTTCAATTTGTATAGAGGGGTCTGCATATGTTCATCGCTGGATGTTTTGTTGTGAAACTCCAGAAGCAATTGAACCTATGCAGTCTTTGATGGAGACAGTGCAGTCTACTTATTTTGGCTAAGGGAGAGTAAAAGGCAAATGCTGACATATTTTAACAACGGAAATAAAACTATGTATATCATGTTTCGAATGAATGAATTCGGAAATGATACACTACGAATTGGTATCACTCCAAGAGATGAAAAAGGAGATCAAATCAAGGACCAGTCTGTATCCTTTTATGTATTTAGGGTAATGAACTGGAAAACTAATAGAGAAGGTCAAACTAATTATAGGGATTTAACCAACTTCATTAACGGTATTAAACATATTGTTAAAACTTATGAAGCTGGAAATCCGGAAGGAGAAAAACTTCAGTTCTCTGATACTTATACTAATGTAAAAACGGAGCATACAATTTCATTTGCATTTGGTATAACAGAGAAAGATGGAGTTCCCTATAGGCTTCTTTGGATCAAAGATAAATGTAGTAAAGGTGAACTTAATCAAACTTATACGTTTAGGGACCAAGAAGAACTGGATAGGTTTGTTAAGTTTTTAAAGATGTTTATGAATAAATCAATTAACTTTATTGTGCATATGGTTGTTTCAGAATTAAAAGAAACAATTAAAGATTCTGTGGGCGACCAAATCAGAATGATTGTCAGAGACGAATTACGAAATAGAAATTAAGAAAGGAGAAGGGGAGAGAAGGATAACTTCTTTCTCTCCCCAACTTACTAAATGTATATCAAATCAAGTCAAAGAAAAACAATTGATTTTCTTTTTAGCGATGGTACAAAACACTCCTTTGTTACTGAGTTAGCTGCTTTATCTAATAAGTTCAAATCTATATTTAACATTGTGAATCAAATGCTTGAATATAATATAGAACTTAAAATTAATTATGAATCTTTCTTAAAAGAGTATATTGATAGTGATAATAAGTATAATTGTTTTTTAAAATATTATTCTAAACTATTTAACTTAATAGAACACACATATGAAGATATGAATCTTGGAAAAGATTTAAGTGTTAAAGTTAATAATGAATACAACCTTAATATTAATTTTGAAGAAACTACTTGTATCTATAGGACTTCAATTAGAACACGTTTCTTTTTGGTGTGTTATCTTTCAGATCAGTCAGTAGATCACATTAGCCAAAAAGAAGTACATAAAACTATTTGTAGAGAAATGATTGATATGGGAATCTTAGATAAGATGTATACTATTATTAACAGTATCGTTCTTAATACATTCCCGACTAAATCTGGTAGAAAAGTATGGGACCTTTTATCTGCATCTACTGGGTATACCGCAGATAGTTATGCTATTAAATTACTTAGTTCTGTTATATATAAAGCATTACCATCTTTAAAGCCAAATGAAAATCCAGTAGCATATATGATTAGTATTGCTAAAAATGAAGTTGATTGGTTATTAAGAACTAAATTAGGGGTAAAGTTTGTTAACTCTGATATTAATATAGTTACTATAACAGAACCAAATAATCATATTGAAGAACATGAAATATATTACCGAACTATTGTTAAAGAATACTTTGAACCTATCAATGAAAAATATCATGAATTAGTTCAAAAACTATCTAAACATAATTTATATAACACTATATCTAATGTGTGTAATATGTTAATTAATAAGATATTTGGCATCAATACACACCAATTACTTTTAGAAGAGCCTTGTGTAATCAATGTTTTTTGTTATGACTTTTTAACTCGGTTTGATATTACTAAAACAGAACTTACTAAATTTTTGTTATTGATTCCTATTTCAAGTAAACAATATGATAGATGTTTACCTGAAAATTTAAAAACACATATAACTAATCAAGTTACTTCGAAGGAGTTAAATAAGTATTTTAAGCATTTGAGTCCATCAAATATTAAAAAATTACTCATTGAAGCTATAACTAAATTATATAGCTATACTTATATTACTTATGATAATATGGAAGTAGACATTGATTGGATTAAGTTTATAGACCAATATGTTGAATTTATTTTTAATTTAGCATCGGGTCAGTATGATTCAGCTATTGAAACAGTAAAATCTGAGATTTTTAACAACAGAAAGGAAGTAGCATAATATGGCATTACTTATAAAAAAATGGTTTAATCTTCTTGGTAACACTGAGGGATCTAAGGGCTTAAGAACTTTTTTTAGGCCTTATGAAATTAAAATTGATGAGTGGTATTATCAAAGAATAGATGAACTTTTAATTAGGTTTGTCGATATTACAAATTGTGATCCTACAGAAATTACTATTATGGATGAAACAGATCCTAAAAAAAGAAATCCATATACTACTTCAAACACTCCATTTAATACTGATAAGCAGAAATGTTTAAGTAATGGAAGTATGATGATCAATATGTACTTAGTTGCAGATATTGAAGAAGTGTGGAAACAATTTGGAGTTAATACTACTACTGCTAAATCAGGACCTGCTGTTAGAAAGATAAAAAATTGCAGAGCTGTTGTTAAAGAAAGATTAGAAAAGAGATTTAAGGATACTTTTATTGAATTTGAAAAAGTTATTAATAATCTTGAAGCTGTTAGAGCTGGACATCCTGAAGGTACTAATGAACAAAATGAAAATATAATGGATCTCAAGAAAAGAGATTCTACTTTAAGACCTGAGGACACCGAGTCTGAAGAAGATACTTCTGAAAAGGAAACTTCTTCCACTGAAAATAAGGATACTCAGTCTGTTCCACAGGAGGGAACTAATTAATTGTTATTACGAGATTTAAATTCTTTTATTGAAGAGAATGAAATCAAACAAGTTACTACTGCTAATATAATGAGAGCAGATAAGTTTGATGATAATGGTCTTTTCAGTAATGTTATTTTTGGGTTACCTAATTCAAGTAGATGGAGAACTCAATTTGGTTATATAGAACTTAACACTAAGATTCTTCATCCCTTACTTTATGAAATTGCAGATAGAAGAGCTTCTCTTTTAATTAAGTTTTTTAATGGAGAAGTTACAATTAATCCAGATACAGGTGCTCTTGAGAAGAATTCTACGGGATACTACGGTATCCCTTTCTTTATAGAAAATCTGGATCAAGTTGGTAAAGAATTTTTAGCAGAAGATAAATTAACTGAAGCTGGTCAAAAACTAATTAAATACATTTTAAAGCATAGAGACTTAGCTTTTATAGACAAGTTAATAGTCTTACCTCCACAGTATAGACCAGTAGATATTATTAGAAACAAAGTTGAACTTACACCTATTAATAGTTATTATGCTAGTTTAATTAATGATTCTAATGTAGTTAGATTTGCTCAAGGTAATAACTTTAGAACTGTTACTAATAAAATGCAACAAACTGTTTATAAAATTTATAGAGAACTTACTCAATTAATTAGAGGTAAACAAGGAGCTCAGAGAGGTGCTTTACTTTCCAAAGTAATGGACTTCTCAGCAAGAGCTGTTATCACCGGTGATATAAATATTGAACCTAATACAATAGGTGTACCTGAAAATTTAGCTTTAGTTTTATTTAAAAATCATATTATTCATGATTTAGTATACGGAAATAGAAAAGGTATGCTGGAACAATTTGGAATGAAAACTTCACAGTTAAATGCTGGACGATTAATTGATCTATGCAAAGATAGGTCAAATGAAGTTGACCCTAAATTAAAGCAATTAGTTAGAGAATCTTTAGAGGATGTAATTAAAGGTAAAGTAGTTATAGCAAAGAGAGACCCAGCACTTCATAGACATTCAGTTAGAGGTATGTATGTTCAAATTGTAGAAGATGATTCCTTCCATATCAACCCAATCATATGTGGACCTTACAATGCTGATAAAATACCGTCATTGTCAGCTGCATTAGTAATAATGTATAAACAATCTTATTAACTGCTGGAAAATCTTAATTAAGATAATCAGCATCCAAGGTATATAATAATATACAAGGATCAACGACTAATATACAGTATAGTTATAATACTCAATACTGAAAATGTAAGACTCCTATTTCGATAGGATGAAGATATAGTCTAATCTTTATAGTGATATAAAGTAATAAATGTTTGACGGAGACCAGATGGCTATATTTTTACCAATTACAGAAAAAGCACAGAACCTTGTAAGAGAAAAAATGCTTATCGGTAAGGATTTAAGTTCATCTAAAAATGATGACGATATGTCTATTGAATTTAAAAAAGATCAGCCCTTAGCTATATGGTATATGACTGGTGATTATGATGGTCCTCCTATTAAGAATCCTCCTAAAGTATCTACTATAGAAGAATGTGAAAAAGTAATTTTTGAAATGAATGAACCAGCCTTTCCAGTTATTTATAATGGAAAAGAAACTACTGCTGGTAGAGCTATGTTTGAAATAATTACTACAGTACCTACAGATAAACCCGTTACTAAGAAAATGGTACACAAGATATTAAGTGGATTACGTAAAACCATGGATACCGAAGAAATTGTTCATAGAGCTGGCTTATTAGGAAAACATGCTTGTAAAATAACACCTATGATTGGTAAGTCATTAGATATCAGTATTTATAAATTACCTGATGAATTCCTTAAGAGAAAAGATGAGATATTTGCTAACAGTAAAGATATACCTACTGATTTAGATAATTTAACAAAAGATGTTATGGCTAATTTCAAAGAAAGAGGATTACTCATTTCAGATATGGCAGAATCTGGTGCTGAAAATAAATTAGGAAATATAAAAGCATCTTTTGTAGCTAAAGGCTATGTTAATAATTCAGATGGAGAAGTTATACCAACTCCTGTTAAGACTGCAACTGGTCAAGGACTTTCTTCAGCAGATTATTATACTTCAGCTGTTTCAGGAAGAACAGGTCTTATTGATAGATCCCAAATGACAGCTAATTCAGGATATATGACTAGAAAGTTAATTTATGCAGTTTCATCAGTTATTTTAGATCCAAAACAAACTGGAAACTATGCTTATAGGCCACTTATTGTTAATGTGAGAGATAAGTTTATGGCAAATGGTTTAAAGAATAGAACGCTTTGGAATGGACAATTAATTACAGACCCTGAGAAGTATATTGGTCAAAAAGTAGGTATTCTTTCTCCAGTATATTGGACTAAATTTGAATTAGGTTCTAGATGTGTAGCTTATGATATTTATGATAACCTGAGATCATATAATATTGGTGTATTAGCTGCTCAAGCTATTGGTGAAAAAGGTGCTCAGTCAACAATGAGAACTTTCCATACTACTTCTTCTAAGGGTGCTGCAAATTTCTTATCAGCAGATAAGGATTTACAGTATATTTGTGATCAGGATAAGGAAGCTAATATTACTGCTTTAGTTCCCTTAACTGTTATAGTTAATAAAGAAGAAGTCTTAAGTCATAACAATGAAGAAATGATATTTAAATCCTTTACTATTGAAACCGATGATAAGAAATTTAATTTAGAATTACCATATGATTTTACTTTAATAATAGGAGACCCAGACGAAGTACAAGATAAGAATGATCGATTTGTTATAAATTATCCTAAAGATGCAATATTTGGTTCAATGAAAAATTCTGCTGGAAGTACTACTGGTGCTGTTATGCAGATAGTTAAATTAGCTGAACAGACTAATGTTACTAATCCTGATAAATTAGTTGAGTTAATGTATTATAACACTTTAGATGGTGTTCCTATGTGGGCATATGAAGTTGTTGTATCACAATTATTTAGAGATCCAGATCATAAAGCACTTCCATATAGAGTAGGATCTCGGAAGAAACCTCCTTTAAGAATAGGTTTAAAACAAGTTTCTGTTTATGAAAATTGGAGAAGAAGTATTGCATTTGAAAATATTGGAAAAGGCTTAACTGAAGCTATACTTGATGATGACGATAGTTCTATAAAGATCCATTCAGATTTGGATGATATAATGAATATGTAAAGGGGGTTTAAATTATGGATAATAATATAATTACTCAATTACCTATACCACAAAAAGGTATAAACTTAGAGTTATTAGTAGAAGGATCTGAAATAGGATGTACTTATTATAGAAGAATTCCATTTAACAATCCTCCTACAATAGCATATGCTCCAGAAATAATGAGAATCTTTAATAAAGTACTTCAATTAAATCCAGAAGAAGTACAACTTAAATATGGTGAAGCTATTAAGACTGTAATTCAAGACTTATCTATTACTAAAGGAAAATCATTTGTTTTTGATCTTACAATGTATTTAAATTATATTAGATCAAAGTTTTCAGTAACAAAATTTACTACTATTGCAAATAACTTTGAATTTAATATTAATAAAGAACTTAAATCTAACTTAGGTTATAATAATATATTAGTTTATGTATTGGATGACCAATTAGTTAGAAGTAAGATTAACTTAAGAAAATCTTTAATATTTAATGTGTTATTTGCTTTAAGAAATAATAAAATTAATCTTATACCTTTTGATAAGGTTATTATATATAATGCTGAAGGTGGGTCATTCCATCCAATAGTAGATACTGGTATGCCTTTACCAGAAAATGCATATGCTAATGCACTTATGATAATAAAAAATATTTTAAGCAATAAGATAGTTATTGATGATGAAGAAGCTGCTCAATCAGTTAGAAATAAAAGAGCGTTAGATATGAAAGATGTAAGGGCAAATCTTCAGCCTACTCCAGAGGCAAAAGAACTTAATACTAATACAGGAATATTAGATAAAATTAAAAGTGTATTCAGTAAAGGTAAACCTGAAGATTCACCTCAAGATCCAAAAGATCCTCAGAAACCAGATTTTGATCAATTAGCTAATGCAAATAAAACTATGGCTAATATTCAAAATCCTACTATATTTAATACACCAGTACCCGATAGTAAACCATCAGAACCAAGTATTTATGATAATGCTATAATTGATAATCGTTTTTAACGATTGTCACTTCATCGAGTAATCGATGTCGTATTTTGATTGTGAACTGCTGGAAAGCCCACATAAGAGTCGTAGATACCGTAAGGTAATAATTCTACGAATTGGGTAATCAGCAGCCGTGGTTTATATTAATAAGCCAGGTTCAACGACTATCGCTCAGAGAGCGAGTAAGATAGACGATTTATTGCGTCAATGTCCGATGTACAAAGGCCACGGTTATGTGGCTGAAGATATAGTCTAGGCATGCTAACGTACAGCGAAAGCAATGTACGGGGTTAGATATATCACCCCTTGACATTCCGAACAAATTATGATACTATAGCTGGTATCGAAAACATAAAATTTGTCGGACAGGAGGTGATGACCTTGATAATACGTCACAAAATTGAATTGATTCTTAACAATAGCATGAAACGTTATTTTGATCAGTGTTTCGGCTATAGCCGGTATTCGTGGAATCAGCTTCTTGGAATGCACAATAACGATAAAACAACTTCATTGAACGAACAGCTTAAGCAATTTAAAGCTGATCGTAAGAACTGGGAGTATGCTATGCCGTCATATATCCCAACATACGAAATGCAGACTTTGAAAGCGACCTTAAAACGAAAAACGCATAAAGCGAATTTTAAATCGAAAAAGAATCTAAAGCAATCGTTTTATGTGCGAAATGACTGCTTCTTAAAAGGTTCGTTTACCGAATTTGTTGGTAAACATATGAAGTTCGGTATCGTTTTGGGTAAAAAGTGCCGAATTCGTAAACAAGATCGTTGGATGAAACTAACTGAAATACCTGCATTTTTCGGAGAAGAGGATTTTCGTATTTTATCGGTAACAATACTTAAGGAAGTAGATCGATACTATGCATCGTTTTGCATTCAGATCGAAGATAGAAGCAAAACAACAGGAAACGGTGAAGTTGGTATCGATCCAGGAGTTCATACAGTGATGACACTTTCTGACGGTACAAAATATGAATTACCGAAAACATTAAAGAAACTAGATCAAAGAGCGAAATACTATCAAAAGCGAATGTCGAAACGCTATGTACAAAATGCTAAAAAACAAAGTAAGCGTTATATGAAAGCGAAAATCAAGCATCAGAAAACGCTTAGACATAAGAATCGAATCAAAATAGACTTTATGCATAAGGCAACAACCGAGATCGTAAAGCGAAACAATTATATCGCTTGGGAAGACTGTAAATCATCGCGACTTATGAAGAATCATAAACTAGCCAGATCGATTGGCGAGTCATGTTGGTTTACACTAAAAACGATGTTGGAACAAAAATGCAAAATGCATGGAGCAACTTTCGATTTAGTTGATCCGATAAACGCTGCAACACAGACCTGTAGTGGATGTGGTCATCGTTTTGAAGGCAATGAGAAACTGAATTTAAGTAACAGAACGTATATCTGTCCTAAATGCGGATTAGAACTAGATCGAGACGTAAACGCTGCTCGGAACATTCTCAAGTTTTCGAAGCGTAAGCTGGCTGAGGCACAGCCATCCGAATAACGTTGGAGTAGTCGTAAGACCTCCAGCAGCATCGGAGGCAAGCTACGTTTGTACAGCGTTGAGCAAGGTCAGTAACGGAGTAATTCGTTATATGAGAACCTGCATGTCAGAGAGGAGATAATCTTGAAGAAAAGCCTATAGTAAAAAAAGTAAAAATACCAGTAGCAAAAAGAGATCCTATTAAAAAGTCTGAAGATGAAGATGCTGAATTAAAAGATATAAGTAAATCAGATATAGAAGATGCAATTAAAGAAATAGCTAAAAATACTAAGTCTTTCTTAGCTAATTACAATATTAAACAGGATACTATTGAAAGTAGATTAGATGCATATACCAGAGCTAAGCCTAAAAAAGCAGCTGAGGCAGTAGATGCTGTAGAAACTGATGATAGAGATGCTCAGATTAAATTAGCTCAAGAAGCTTTAGTTGGTTCTAAAGAGCTCAAAACTGTTTTAAAAGAATTAAGACCAGGAGAAATTCCAGATCTTACACCTAATTTAATTGAACAAGAAGAAACGTCTAAAATGCTTGGATATGAAAAGGAAGAATCTTTTGATAAAGTAAATAATGCTAATTTAATTCATTCTATGATGAAAAACAATATAGGTATGGCTTTAGCTAGAAGACATGGATATAAAGAAAGAATTGTACATGACTTAACAAAATCTGCTTCAACCAGATTATCTGAAATTGGATATAAAGTAGCTAAAGTATACTATAGTGATTCTTCTTCTAAAGATACTGAAATGTATCCTTCTGATTTTGATATTATAAATATTAAATGCTTAACACCAACTAGAAAAACTGTTACTCTTAAATTTAGGGTACCACAAATTAAAGAAGATAGATATGTTATATCAGGTGGACTTAAATGGTTTTTCCCAAGTATTTTAGCTACATTACCAATATTTATAGTGAGAAAAAATCAAAGTCAAATTAAAACAAACTATTCATCAATATCATTTAATTACGGTATATTTAACAAACAAGAAGATGTTAGATGTTTTGTTGGTGGATTTAAGATTCCTTTAACTTTACTTTATGGTTTAATATTAGGTATAGAAGGTGTACTTCAACATTATGGTATTCAATACCAAGTTGTTGATATGAAGTTAAGAGGTAAGTTATGTTTCCCATTAGCTAATGAGAAATGGTTAGCAGTGGACTTTGATAAGAATAGAGTTGACCAAAGATGTATTCTTACTGGGTTAAGGTTAGCTTGTAAAAAATATTTATTTAAGTCATTAAGTTCAGTTCAGGATGTTTATATGGCTATAAGAGCTTATACTGGAGCTGCTAAATCAGAATATATATTAAGTCAGACTATTAAATATTTAATCGATGTTCAGACTGAAAAGGTATTAGCATCCAATAATTTACCTACTACTTTAAAGGAAATTATTCCATATTGTGCTGAATTAGCTATGTCTGGAAGAACTTCCGATAAACTTAGTATTGAAAATGTTTATTTGAAAACGACAGATATTATAGTTGATGCTGTTGAAAGAGGAGTTGCTCAAGGAGTTTCTAATTTTAAAAGAAAGCATATGTATGACCCAGATAAAGATGTTTCTGTAGATCAGTCATTTGTAACAAAGTTTTTTAGAGACAAGGGAGCTTTACAGCAACTTCAGGAACAAAATCCTATTGAGGAAGTAAGTAATTATGCAGCAGTTAGAATTGCTGGTCCCGGAGGATTACCAAATCCAGATGCTATAATGCCAAGAGATAGAGCTGTTAGAAATTCTCACTTTGGAAACTTAGACCCAACTGATACCTCTGAAGGTGACCCAGGTGCTAGAATTTTCTTATCTTTAGGTCATATGTATGACCAAAATCAAAATGGTTTTATGCCTATGGCTATTTCAGCTAAAAATACTCAGATAATGGGACCTGCTCTATCGTGTACGCCATATGTAGATGCTGATGACCAGGCAAGAGGAATAATGGCTGCAAATCAGGCCAGACAAACCGTCCCAGTAGTTAGTTCAGAATCACCTATAGTTTCTACTGGTGCTGAAACACTAATCCCAGCAATGTGCTCATCTACCTTTGCTAAAAAAGCTAATGAAGACGGAGTAGTTACTTATGTTGATAATAACGTAATTATAGTACAAGGTAAATCCGGTAAAAACCAATGCATAGATATAAGACCAAGTAGATTAATTTCTGGTTCTGGTAAAAATGCTGCTCTAACATTTACTCCTCTTGTTAAACCTGGAGATAAAGTTGATAAGTTTAAAATCTTAGCTAAAAATCAATACATTAGTCCTACATTAACTCAAGGAGTTAATGCATTAGTTGCATATATGAGCTATATGGGTTATAATTATCCGTTTAAGGTAAGTATACTAAGTAATTAGTATATACTACTATCTGAATTGCTGGAAACCCCTAAAGCTAATAGAACTACAACGTAGAGATGAAATACACTCAAGCGTGATAGTTACGAAAGTAGAAAAAATCTATTAGATGGCGCAGGGTTAAATCCTAAACGCTTTAAAATGGGCAATCAGCCGCTAAGGCCCAAACAGGGCAAAGTTCAACGACTATCCCTCCTGAGGGGAGTACATCCAAGTGGGTGGAAGTGGATAGACCCTAACAGGTAAGGCTGAGGGACGAGATATAGTCTGTGCTTTAGTGAAAGCTAAAGAAGTTCATAAGAGAACTGCATTAGAGTAACGATCTAATGTGAACAATACTTTTTTAATAAAAACCTACTAGAAATTCTTATATTTTTATTAAGAAAGTTCAGGAGGACGGTTTTGTAATTTCAGAAAGTTTTGCAAATAGATTAACTTCTATACATCATGATCAAACTGAAATTACTTTACTTGATAATGATCAAATTGAAATATTCCCTAAAATAGGAGATAAATTTGAAAAAGGTGATACAATACTTAGAGTAAAGAAAAGTATTGTTGGCGACATGGCTTTAAGTGATGATTATGAAATAATAGCACCCGACAAATGCGAAATTACTGGAGTTAAATTCTTCCCTAATGGAAATTTAAATCAGATAATGAATCTAATAGATTATACTGACCAATATTATGCTCAAACTAATAAAATGATAGCTAATGCTGGTGGTAAAAGACTATTTGATAAGAAGTATTTATTAGAGAATGCTGGTAAATTTACTGATCATAATGAAGTATTTAAAGGTAATAAAGTTATTATTGAATCTATATCTTATATGCCAGCTAGACTTGGAGATAAACTTACTAATAGACATGGTGGTAAAGGAGTTATAACTAAAATTCTTCCAGACGAATTAATGCCACATACAGAATCAGGAAAAGTTATTGATGTTATATATCACAGTCTTTGTGTTGTAGGTAGAATGAATGTCGGTCAGTTACATGAATGTGCTTCAGGTAAATTAATGAATGATGCTACTAATATGTTAAAGGATATGGTAGACAAAGGAGCTTCAAGACCTCAAATTGAAAAATTCATAATTGATTTATATTCTAACTTAGATAACACTGATAATAAAATGTATTCTACCGGAATTGCAAGAAATCTTAAATCTATGGATGATAGTGAATTTCAAAATTATGTTACTGATAGTATAAAAAATAAGTTAAAATTAATAGTACCTCCTTTCCAAGGAGATACTGTTGATCAAGTAGTTAATACTGCTAATAAGATGGGAATTAAACTAGCTGAAAAATTATATTTACCAGAGTTAGGACCAAATGTTAAAACTAAATATCCAGTAGCTATAGGTATTCTTTATTTCCAACGACTTGAACAGATTGCTGGAATTAAATCACATGCCAGAAATGTTGGTAGATATATTAAAACTACAATGAATCCTACAAGAGGTAAAGCACGAGCTGGTGGTCAGAAAATGGGTGAAATGGATTCTTGGTGTATGCTTTCCTATGGTTCTGAAGGTAAGGATGTTTTAAGAGAGATGTATGCAGTTTCAGCAGATAATCAAAATGTTAAATCACAAGTATTGTCGGATATTATCAGAAATGGAAAAGCAGATATAAGTGAAGATGTAAAGTTATCTGGTTCTGGAGAATATTTCAATGCGGTTTGTACAGCTATGGGTATAGATACTAGCGCATAAATTTATATGTATATTATAATATTGTACCTTTCGACTTTAACAAGAGTCGAGGGTACAATATTTTATGAAAGGTGGGAAAATAATGGATTTTATTAATGAAAGTAGTTGGTATCTTTGACAGTAAATAGATATCAGCTACATCCATTCTATAGCAGAGGAGGTGAAATTATGATTATATTCTCCTCTAGCATAGGATGGATGATCGCCTCCTTTCTAGGTAAGGCCGCTATATTGGCTTTACTGTAGAAATGGATAAAAGAAGAGAAGACCTATAAGGTCTTCTCTTCTTTTTATTTTTTCTTAACTTATTATAACTGTAATATTAGGATCTGTTCCAGTCATTTCATTAGCAATTCCAGCCATAGCAGAATCCGTAACAATATCTCCACATACTTCAAAAAATTGACTCATACCTTCACCATATTTTAAAGCTAAACTTTTTAAAGTTTCAAAATCTACTTCATTACCATTTCTATCAATAAACTTAGATTCTTCTTTATTAATATTACCCTCAGGATCAACTATAATTTTAGTTCCCAATTCTTGATTAATATATCGAGCAAAGTTAACTACCATTAAAAGATTTATTAAGTTTAATTCCATTTTAAAACCTCACAATACAGTTTTTATTAAAGATCTTGATTGATAAACATCTTAGCTGTAGCCATACCTTTAGCTACTTGATCACTTACGCCATTCATTTTTTTAATTGCATCAACTTCAGATTGAAATGCCTTTTCATTAGCTGATTCAAATATAGCTGTAATCTCTTTAACTTCTTCGGGATCTGTTATAATTTTTGTACCTATTTGAGATACATCATTAATTTCTTTTTGAAGTTTTGTATTTGAACTAACATTATTTGCTGTAGTTATTCCTTTATCAATCATTCCTCGTGTCATTGCAGTGACATACTTTTGCATTACTGGATCTACAACAATATCAGATGGAGTACTACCAACACTTTGTCCAATCATAAACGAATCAACTCCATTTGCAATACCACCGAAATTCTCAAATAAAGACTGTGCCTTATCAAAAATATCTCCATCGCTGCTACCTAAGTTCTTTAAACCAACAACGTTTGCATATGTACTACCAAACATATTGGCTAAAGCATACATACTACATGCTGAATCTCTAATTTGATCACTTAAATTAATTGATCCAGTATTAGTAATACAATTTGAAATATTATTAGTTAATACCGCTTGAGGTATTTGACCAATAGCATTAACTATTCCAGGTAATCCTCTTCCACCTAAACATCCATTAGAAATTCTCTGTGCTACGTCTGTTGCATTAGCTATATTACTAAACGCAAATCCGACAGATGATGCAAATTGGCCGTTTAATATACTATCTAAATTAGCTGTTTGACCTATTAATTTTACTGCGGATTTAAGACCATTAACTGAATTCATAACTAATTTACCTGTATTAATTAAATTTCTAACTGGTTGTATTGCTTTCTGAGCACCAGCTATAATGTTCTTTACACCTTTGGTAACACTGGTAATAGCATTACCAATAGAAGTTATAAAATTACCATTCTTTACTTGAACTACTTTATCAGCTCCAGCTTTAATTGATTGGGCAACCTTACTAATATCTGCCGATAAACCTTTTAGACCTAATTTAGATCCAATTTGGGCATTGACAGACGCTTTGTTTAACTTCTCCGCCACCTTATTTTGGTAGTCTTTTTTATAATCTTCTAATGCAGACAAATATGCGGGTATCTTAGCAAATTCAGTTAAATAATAAGGTTCATTAGTTACAACTTTTTTAGAATCATGTAAATCTTCAGCATATTTTACAAAATTATTAATAAACTCATCTTTATCAGTAGTATCGCCATTTTCGCTATCAATTTTTTTATTGTGTTCATCCCAAACATCCTGTTTCATTACAGAATAAAGATCTCTAATAGTTAAGGATACTGTAACGTGTCTAGGTGCTCTTCTAAAATTAACTTCTTCTAAATGAAGATTAACTGACATATTCGTAATGGCACCTAATTTAATCTTAAAAAATTTATCCAAATTACAATATATATACGGTGGTGTTTTATATGTAACCTTACCAGTATCTTGTGGTAAAGCTAAAGTATATAAAATATATAAAGGAATAAGAATATCTTTATGATATTGAATATCTAACGGATCTGGGCACATTGTTCTTAATTCAATAGTAACCTGGTATTGAACACCTGTAGATGAAGATGTCCAAACATCGGGCATATCTATTCTCGCTCCTGAAAATACATTAACTAATTCCTTACCCATTGTGCCAAGATCCGACACTAATTGATTCGCTAAAGCCTGCTGCTCAGGGCTAAAACCAACATCTGAATCAGTTGCACCTCTTTGTAATGCATTAATCAACTTATTAACTTCTGCTTGACTAGCTCCTCCAACTTTATTTAGCATAGCTCCCATTGTTTTAGAGGACTGACTAGCACCACCGACAACATTGGATAAACCACCATAATTTCGAACTAGTTCACTTACTGTACCATTTCCTTCAAAACTACTTGCCATTCCCTCTAAGGAAGAGGCCTTATAATTATTAGTATGATTTATAGTAATATTATTTTCTTTTACTTGAACTGCAAAATTATATTCTACATCCCATATAACAACGGATCGATCTTTATATGCATATTGATTTTGAGAATTATTGTCTCCACCTTTAGCATTATACCTTTTATTTTTATATTCTTTATCACCATTTGCTCCATTTAAAAACTCAACATCTATAGGATGTATTGTAAGCTTTAGAAACGAATTACTTAATTGAGCATCTTCGTCATATACGTACATTTCTGGTAGCAAGTCATTTATTCCATTACCAACTAAATCAAACGCATTTCTACTAACCATTGGAATTGGGTCTTCTGGTCTTTTTTGTATTCTTGTAGGAGGTAATCCCATTATAGGTATATGATATCTTCCGGTATCCCAAACATTAGGGAACTTTAATTTACTATATCCATTTACTCTAAAATATGGAATATCACTAAAATGACCTATTGTTAAGAGCTGTTCATTTTTTTTATACGTCTCTTCATTAAAAGTTTTAGATTTTGGTTCTTCATTAGCTTTCCCAAGCTGTGTTGAATCAGAACCAGTAGTCCCGGAAGTTTGACCAGCCCCTGAAGATGCCGATGTTGAAGATGGAGTAGATCCAGTAGGACCACCAGTAACTAGATTCTTACTATGCATATCTTTTAATAATTTTTTTCCATCTTCAGTTTTTGGGTTAATATAATATGTCGAAGTAACACCATTAGTATTAGTTTTCATAACATAATCCCCAGGATTTGGAGGTTCTCCAGGATTAGAAACTAAAGTACATTGGTTCTCGTCTCTCATAATCTCGGACATAGTAGTAACAGCCTTATTTTGCTCAGACGGTTTTAATCTACTTAAATATGTTGATCCGACATCCGACCTGGCAAAATTTCCGCCATATCTATCTGTCATTAATTGGGGATTTTGAAGATATTTTAGATATTGAGATGATGTTACTGGAACCTCATCTTCTCCATCATCTATTGCTGGGGTAGCGAAAACTTCTGCTGGTTTAGATTTATCTTCTTTCGACGAATCCTTTGTAACAGGAACCCAATATTCTACGAATTCTGGTGTTTCCTGTTTCGGATTTTGTACTTCTTCAGATCCAGGAATTGAGGCTTTATTCATATTACCAATAATTTCATCTCTCTTATTTTCAAGAGCCTGTTTATCTGCTGCTAAAGCATCATGTGTTGTTGTATCTAAATATTTTTTCGATTCTTCCCCTTCATTCTTAATCGCCATTTCTAATCTGGATCTATCCGTAGTTGTCGTTGTTGACATATATTCAGTAGCTGTAGAAAGCACATCGTTGTAATCAGCGTGTGGATATTTGCTTTTAAGTCTAGAAACCGCTTCTGAAACATCATCATTAAACCATCCTGTTTTTAAAATTTCTATAACTTCAGTAGACATTTGAGTTGTCTCTAAATTACTTTGAGCTATATTTCTTCGTTCAATTAATTTTGGATCTGATAATGTATTGTCAATTCTTCTTATTTCAAGAGAAATATTTACTAATTTAGCCTCATCGTCTGTAACTCCGCGAGGAACATCACCATTTGAGCTATTCGGTGGAGAGCTATTATCACCACTCCACCAAGATTTGACTGAACTCCAGATTTCTCCAGATTTTTGTTCTACTTCTGAAGAAACGATTCCTTTATCAGGATTCTTTAAAACTCCACCCATATATTCACTTCCTTTTTATTTAAAAAGCTATCTAAGGTCCATCAAAAGACCTTAGATAGATTTATATTTATTAATTATCTCTTAGCCATAGCAGATTTTAATCTGGCTTGAGATGTTGCTTTTTGTTTACCCTGACTACTATTAAATATAATTGTTTGGTTTCTATTACTAATTTGCTGAAGCTCTGAAAGAACTGCGGCTCTATCCTCTTTATTTCCTATATTATCAGAAATATCGATAAGTGATTCTATAATTTTATCAAATTTATCTAATTTAACTAAATCATCTTTATTCAAATTGTCCGTAGAAAGTAATCTTTCAACTTCTTGTGCTGTAAATCCATCATTCTTTAATCTAACCGCAAGTTTACTAAATTCTTTTTTATCCACATTCCTATAGAAGCGTTTCATTGTACCAAAATTCATACCAGTATCACTATATCTACTAGCAAAATATTTTTGATCAAATGGTAATTTATTAACTACATCTTGCTGAGACATTTGTTGTTGAAGTTGCTCCGATGTTAAAGCTGAAGGGCTATTTGGAAGATATGAATTTAATCCGTACATTGAATAAGCCTCAAGTTTATAACCCTTTGATTCAGACCTTTTCAACCATTTATCTAACGAAACTTGACGAATTCCACCCGCACCAGTATCTCCATTTCCAGTAGCTTCAGATACTTCTAATCCACCATTTCTACCAGGAATTAAAAGAGCAACATGAACTGCATCATTAATTCTCCTATCTTTACGTTCTCTAGCCTGCCCGACATTCTTTGAAGTTTTTACGTTAAATAATACATCTCCTGGAGCTAATTCGGATGCATTAAATTTAGGAATAAATCCATTTCTAGAATCCCTAAAATATGCCAACATTTGAGATGAGGTAAATACATTACCTCTATTCATAAATTTGTTAAAACCTAAATTATTTAAAACCGTACCAACATACTGACTGCAATCCATAGAAGATCCAGACCATTTACCATACTCGTCTTTTCTAAGCGTGTTTGCTTTTCTTTCCAAATTTCCTTTTTTATTTCGAATTGCTCCATAAGAGGTAACTATACTATTATGTCTTAAGGCTTCAGCTGTTAAAGCATTTATACTACCTAAGTTATATTTAGTAGCTTGATTCATCCAATTAAGATTAGAAAATCCTTCAATGCCAGTATTCTTTTCATGAGAGAATACTCTTTCATTTTGAGTAAATCCTAATCCAGCCGCGATTTTTTGAACTCTACCGCCATATTCAGTAACAGTTAATCTTACAGAATTCATAACACTGGCTACATCCCATGGCGATTTAGTAGCCTTATCGAATACAAAGCGTCTTGCGTCAGAATTAAGCTTATTAACCTTATCAATAGGTTTATTATAACCTAAAACTTTAGCGGTATAATTTACTAAGAAATTATCATTACCATGCTGATATCTAGTATCTGCTAAGATATATCTTACCGGTATAGGCCAATTTTTAACATTATTATAATAATCTTTTTCATAGACATTCTTAGCTAACTGGTTAATAAATTGTAAATTGTCTTGCTTACCTAATATCTCATTTAGGCCTTGGACTTCTTTACTATCCCAAGTATAATCAGTTTTAGTGCTCTTACCAACAACCTTCTGAACTTGGTCTCTAAGTTCTTTAGGCATATTATATCCAGATTCATTAGCATATTTACCCAATGCCGCAGCATAAATACCATTTCTACTATGGAACTTTCTAGTTTTATCAGAAGATCCCCAAAATTGTTCCTTTTTATTAATCCCATCACCCTCACCTAATCTGGTTAACGCAAATCCATAACTTAATTGTTTATTAGAGGTATCTAATTTAGTAATATCTATTTTACCATTCTCATCAAATATCTGTATACCAGCATTCTTTTGAGCCAGTTGTTGATAAGTTTTAACTGTTTTTTCTCCTAAAGCTTTAGTAAATTGATTTGATTTTTCATTTACTGGAACATAATTATATAAACCCTGTGATACTCCAGAGTCATAATTTGTATTACCACCTGGCATTTTTCTATTTTCTTCTGGCACACCATTCCTATCCCAATCTTCTCTTAATAACTTTTGTATATCTTCAACAGACCTATTCGTTTTAGCAGCATAATCTGCAATATTTGATACATTTGAAAGTATTGAAGATCTCGCTCCTGATAAAAACCTTTTAACATTTGTATTATCTGTATATTTCATAGCAGATGTTAACCATTTTTCAGCTTTTTCTTCTCCAAATATTGCACTCATAATGTTGCCAGAAACTCCACCAAATACTTCCATTGCGGAACCAAACATTTTCTTATAATCTTGATTTTTTAAGAAATTCCAAGCACCTTTTATAGAATCCCCTAATTTAGTAATTTGTTCGCCTATCCATCTCTTAGCTGTTCCATTTTGAATCCATTGAGAAAGTTGACCTAAAGAAGATACACCACCAGCAATTTCTTTATCTTGTTGCTCTTTTAATTTATCTTGTTGTTCCTTTAATTTGTCGGATTTTTCTTTTTCCGCTTTATCTTTTTTATCTTTAATATCTTTTTTAATTGCTTCAAATACTTTTAGGGCATTTGTATATACATCATTTTCTTTAGATAATCTAAATCTATTTGCTGTAACTTGGCCTAATGTAATTCCATTAGGATTATTTAACCATCCTTGAAGATTTTCGTAATATTCTTTATTCTCACCTAAAACTTTTAAAGTATTAAGTCCATCTTCTAAAGATTTCATTGTTTCGGCATCATAACCTTTTTCTTTTCCGATACTAAGTGCCTCATTAAATTCTTTAGAATAATTATCTATTTTTGATTTAAATTCGTTATACTTTAACCCATTTCTCATATCTGATCCTAAAGAAGTAAATAATGCGCCTCTTCCACCGGCGAGCCAAGGATTTTCATTTAATATCTTTTCATTCTCTTTATGAGTTAAATACGAATTTACAACTGTACTACCCGCAGTTATTCCAAGAGCTGTTTTTATTGGATGATGAAGCATAGCCATCCCGACACCTTTAACAGCCGAGCCAATCCCAGATTTTGCTACTTCTTTTGTAGCTTCTTTTACTCCTTCTTTAGCAACAACGGTGCCTACTTCTTCTAATCCTGGAAGTAACATTTGGCCTCCAGTTTGAACCGCTGCTTGTTTTGCAGTTTCTTTAGCAACACCTTTTGCTACTTCTTTACCTATTAATTTACCAGCTATAGATTTAACTCCGACTAATCCAGCTTTTTTTGCAAAATGCCTACCTACTCCTCCTAAACCACCAGAAGCAATTCCAACCACATTTCCTAAAAGTTCAGCATTTTCGTCAGACATACCCATTACATCTGTACCAAAATCCTTAGCAGCAGATCCTGCTAACATAGAACCTGTAAGACCCGCTAAAAACGGAATAGCTGTACCTCCAGAAAAAACAGAAAGACCTAATGCTCCAGCTCCAAGAAGACCTTTTCCCCACCAAGTTTGATACCAAGATTTTTGTTCTTGTTCAGTCATATTTTTTGACGTAGAAGATGCTTGAACTGAGTTAGGATTAATAAGATCACTTGATAAGGCATTAGCTTGCTCATTTGGCGTAAAGAATCTTCCAATTAATGGTATATGTGATAATACTTTGAATAAAGAAGATGTAAACACATCTAATAAATTATGCCACATCCAAACACCCGCATCCCAAATAGCATCGATAGCTTTAAAGCCTTCTACCTTAAGAAAATCCATTGTACCAGACCAAATTCCTTTAGCACCTTCCCAAACAGCTTTAGCGGCTATTGGAACCATTTCTACAAAAGTACTTGAAGCTGTACTAAAAAATTTAGTTACATTTTCTTTAACAAAACCACTAAAACCACCTTCACCAGAACTGTTATACCATTCCTTTAACTTATTAAATCCAGTTGATAATAAACTTATTGTTTGGATTAATCCCATAATTTGACCTATTACTGGGATTAAGTTAAAAACTCTTCCAAACATACCTGATATACCTGACCCCATCCTTCCTAAAGTAGTCATAAATCCACCATTTTTATCAGGTAAAAAGTTTGTTCTCTTCTTATATATACTTGCCGCTAATCTGTTTAATTGATAACTATCTGTTCCTTTAGACCCAGCTACTTGAGACATAACAAAATCATCATCAACACCGTTTGTTCTTATCCACTGATTAGCTAACTGAGAAGCTGATCTTCTAGTTTGAATTTTTTGTAATTTGTCAGCAGAACCTAAGGCTCTTAAATTATCTGAAATATTTCTAAATGTATTCACTGGATCTAATAATCCTTGAGATCCCCTATAAATCATATATCCTTTCCATAACGCTGGTAGAATATATTTTTCAGTTACTTCTTTGAATCCTAATTTAATAGGTGTAAATAGCTTTTCTCTAGCAACACTTCGTTCTTCATCAGGGCCAAATAAACCAGTCCAAAGATTACCAACCCATTCTTTAGTAGCACCCAATATATCACTTATCCTATTAAACGTATCTTCACCAATAAAGTCTTTAAATATAGTTCTAATTCCAGATACTAAGGGATCAACAAAAGACGTTAAACCAGACCACGCACTATGAGCTACTGATCCAACAGTTTTATTTATGCCATCAGAGGATTTACCTAATTCAATATCACTAATATAATTAATACCTTTTCTACCCATACCAATAGCCCAATCAGCAGCTTTATATATAGCACCCCATTTTGCAAAAAAAGTAAATGCCGGAACAATTCCCTTTAATATGTTTAATGGCTCAGAAAAAATACTAAAAGCCGTATGTAATAAACTACTAAATGTAGTTTTTTGACCTTGATTAATTTCAGTAGCAAGACCTTTAGAAATATCACTAAGATCTTGATTTTTTTCAGCAAGTAACTCTGTTGATTTAGTATTTTTTAGAGTTGCCGTAATTTGTTGTTTAATAGTATTATTTAGATCATCAAAATTTTTAGATAAAGATATTGTACCTAAACTAATAGCTTTTTCTCTTTTTAATTTTTCTAGATTATTATTTTTTGTTACATTAGAAAATATCTTTTGATCATTAAAATTTCCAAGAATAGACTTTAAACTTAATGTTTTTGTATTTTGTTCTGCGTTTCCAGACTGTCGATTTGATTGTAACGTTAATAAAGAATCTAAAGTTTTATTTAGCTTATCTTTTTCATTAACACTAGCAGAGCTATTATCAATTTTTATCTTTTCTAATGCTACATTCATTTCAAATTGAGCCTTTAAATTAGATTTAAATTGATCTTTCTTTTTATTAATATCGTCTAAGATAGGATCAAATTGTAATCGAATATCTAAAAGAATATCTTTAAATATATCCATACCCTTAATTACCGTATTCTGATAACTAAGCGTTTGATTCCTAAAATTAATTTGCTCATCAATATATTCTGGACGAAATTTCCTTGAGCTATCTAACGTTTCATAGATACCTCTATTATACTTTTCTATAGATTTAAGTAAATCGTAACTATACAAAATAGCATTTTGAACTTTTTCAGTAAAAGCTACAGGTTTATTTGCATTATCATGGTAAGGCATATCAGTATCTATGCCAAAAAATTTACTAATAGGTTTAAATGTTTCAAATACATATTTAGTTAATTCTTCTTTAAAACCTTTACTTTCAAAAGGTTTCATAATTTGACTAAATAGATCCTGAACATGACCTATAACTACTCCAGAAAAACCCGTTTCTAACGCTTTTTGATATTTTTCTAACCTAGTATCCCAATTTTGCTCTTCTTTGGCATAAATTAATTTATCTTCTGCTAATTTCTGAACCGTTTTATGTAATTCTCCAACAGATTCAACAATTTTATTAAATCCCTTTTCAATTAAATCTCTTGTTTGTTGAGTAATAGCATTCGTTATATGCTGACTCATACTACTAATAGAATTAGTCATACTATTAAATCCAACACCAAATGTTTCAGCATATTCTTGTCTATTAAACTTAGAGCCAAGTACTTCATTACTTCCTAAAGACGATATCCCTGAATTTTCTGTATTAATATTATTAGATGCATATGAAGATGGATTATTACTTAAACTAGGCAGTAATCCAGAAGTAATTCCACCTTTAGATGACCGTGTATTTGATCTTGAAGATGATAATATTCCACCCATTAAAGAGTTACTATTTATATTATTCATATCATTTGCCAACCATTCCTCACCTCACTATCATATTTAGAAATTAAAATTTATATAAACTCTTAATGTAAAAGAGATTATTTCCAAATTAATAAATAAAGTGATCTAACCCAGTATATTAAAATGAGTTAGATCACTATTACATTAAGTACCATTATGATTTACTTAATAACTTAATAGCTTCTTCTATTCTATCAAGTCTTCTTCTTTGATATGCTGCTTCTAATAATTGATGTCTTTGATCAGAAATTTGTTCAAATTCTTCTGTAAAAATCGTAGGTATCTTAAACACCTCTTATTTTGAAAACAATTACTATAGGAGAAATAAAGAAATTATTCTAAATCTCCTATAGTTTATTAAAAATTAAATTAGTTAATTTTAGATTAATTTATTTTAATAATTAGATATACGTATTTGGATTAAAAAACAAAACATGGCAGTTAGCATTTGTACCTGATGGTTCTGCAACAAACGTAAAATTGGATGTAAATGAACTTGAAGATAAATTCGTTAATATACATGTCCCAGAAGGATATGCATAAGGCATCTTTACATAAAGATCTAGAATATTACCGGTAGAGTCTTTAATTCCTTTTACATCTATTCCGCTCGAGTAAGAATATTGATTTGCTACATCGCCACTAAACACCCACGCAGTTACACCAACTCCAGAAGTTGAATAACCTCGTTTTAACATTATTTTAATGTATAAGTTTTGACTAGAGTTTCCATTCTGGCCATTTCCTCCATAAATTTCAAAAATCATCATGTTTGTCTGAGTGGGCATATTACATTGACCGAGATATAACCACGGTTTTGTAGAATACTCTGAATTATTTTGACCAAACCCAAATTGTTCTATTTGAGGGTTTAAAGATGTTAAAACATTTTTTACAAAAGCCGTAGTAGCTATTTTTGTACTATCATCATTAGTGGATGGAGTAGGTGCAGTTGGTGTACCAGTTAACTCTGAATTAGAAGCTTGAGCTGGTATAGGGTATACTTGATTTAATTTAATTTTTGTTGTAATTTGTTATCACCTCTCTAACCCTTATGCTTATATATTAAAATCCTCTATTTACCATTCTAAATGAATATCTAGTTGTAACTAATGCAGATTCCGTATTATCTAATCCAAGATTAAATAGACCAGCACCTTCTTTAGAAGTCCAGCTTCCACCATGTGTAGCTATCATATTACCACTTTTACTCCAAAATTTATCCGGTATAATAGAATTAGCTTCTCCGGACTGAGTTATTGCTGGCATAAACAATCCTCTATTTGCAGCATAATCATCCATAGTAGAAAAAAATCCTCCACCAGTACTTGAAACTACAGGTTCATTTGTATTTACTAAAGTCTTATTACCAGAATCTTCCCACAAATATAAGACCCAAGTTTTATTCATTATACCATCAAGTACAGTAGGTCCATTCCCCCAAAGCTCGTGGAAGTTTCTCCACACAGCATTACTTTTACCAGTTTTAGTTTTTGCTTTAGCTTGCCCATCTCCACACAATGTCTGTGAATCTGGATTAGCTTTATCAAATAAAAATAACATCTGTAACGCTGCAATATGGAATATGTTCATTATTTCAAATCCAGTAACTCCGTTTACATTTCTATTTTCTATTTTTTCTTTTGCCTGTGTTAAAGTTAATTCACATGCAAAATCTCGGTCATATAATGAACTAAACTTTGTACTATCTTCAGGATCAATACAGCATTCATATTTACCCATATAAACGCATGCCACAGGTGTTCCATTATATACAAAAGCTGGATGAACACTTGAAGCAACATTATCTATTTTAAAACGATATGGTGAGATAAACCATTTATTACTGGTGTTATCAGAAACATATAAAAACTCAAATTTAGGTACTCTCACCATATCACAACCATCAATAACAACATCTTCCATATCTCTATATAAAGGATAATTATTAATATAATCCGTAGATAATGTAACTACTTCAGAATTATGGTCTATTCTCCTCCATGTATGTGTACTCTTAACATATTCTATACCAAGAATTAACTCTCTATTATATGTAAACAACGTAAAATTTCTACCATAATTAATCATAATACAAGTTCACTATCCTAGTTAATTAAGATGAAGATATAACTAAATCGTCAGTATCAAACTCACTATTTACATTACCAATATATTTTGTACTGGCATTAGCTTGGTAAAATGAAATATTATACGCCTTATCAATTTCTAAACTTGGAGCAGTATAATCTGAAGAATTCCATACAATATTATTTCCCCATGTAATAACCGGTACTGAAGAACTACCCATTAACATACTTAATACAAATACTTTACCAATAGCATCACCGGAAACATTTGGTATAGTAATTGTTAAGGTATTAGGTGTAGTTGTTGTAAAATCTAAAACAAATAAACTATAATTGTTTATATCTAAATCTATAGTGGATGATGAAAATGTTGAATAAACTTTACTCTTTTGAATTGGCTTTTCATACTTATCACTATTGAAACCTTCAACATCTGTAGCTGAATCATCTATATAAGATAAAACTACTGTTACCTTTTCTCCACCTTCAAAGGCTTCATCAAAAGTAAAGGTATAATTAGAACTATTATAAGTATAATCATCATCTTCATCCATTCTTAATCCATTAACATATACTGCTATACTAGTTATAGTATTATTAGTTATAAAACTCTGTTGAGTCGAAGATAAGACTACTGTAGTTGCACTCGAAACAGGAGTATAGACTTCTTTGGAAGTTAATAAAGAGCTAAGTACTCTCTTTTTTAATTGATTTAATTGTGAGGTAGGTATTTGTCATCACCTCTTTACATTTTGTGTAGGTAAAGTATATAAAAGATTAGCCATATACTTTAATTTATTATAAGGTTGTACCATTAATATATAATATGTTGTATTAACATCAAATACTGGAGAAGAATTTCCAGTCCAAACTATGGTATTACTCCAAGCAATAATAGGAATAACTGAACCAAATAATAAAGTTACCATAATAGATTTGCCATTAATATCCGGCGTATTTGGTATATGAATACTTCTCGGAGTGGTAGAATCAATACCATTATCTTTTGTAAAATCTAATACAAACGAATTAAATTTTTCTATATCAAAATCTATAGTAGGTATCTCAATTGTATCTGGCATTGTAAAATCTATCCCTCCTTCTATTCTAACCAAATGGCATAAATCTTAGCATAGCCAGTTTGAGAATAATCTGAATAATGCCCTGCATATACATATTGAGGAGTTGTAACATAATCCCCAATAATCGAATACCAAGGTGTTCTATTATTATATCTAATAAAATCTAAGTATGTGAAATCCCTAAAACGTTTATTTTTAGTCTGTCCCTGTGCATTATTACCATATGTATTAGATAACAGCCAATATGTTGTATTACTAGTAGAACTATTAGATTCACAACAATTAACTCTTACTTCACTAGTATTGCTTATAGTAACACAATCTTCAAAGTCCATATGCAATGATTCCCAACCAGAAAAGTCTATTTTATTTTGAGTAATTAAACCACCATTTTGAGTAGTTCCTGATGATTTAACAAAGTAAAAATAATTTGACTCTTTTGTAACTGTAACGTTAATATGATCAACAATATTCCACCCACCAGTTACATCTATACATTCATCACCATTATTATACAAATATAATCTTGGGGGAGTTACAGGTATTGGCGGTTCATATGAAGATGCTGTTAATTTAGAAAAGTTATCATAATACTTAACTCTTTCATAAACATCTTCATAAGTATTATCAATACTTCCTGAAATATTATCAATATAGGCTATGGTTATAGTAACTTTTTCATCAGCATTAAACTTGTTAGCAAATATAAATACGCCAGTTCTATTATCAAAAGTATAGTCATCAGCTTCTTCATATAATATACCGTTAACATATACTGAAATGTATTTTACTTTAAAGTTAAATACTATATTCTTTAAAACTGGAGATAGCTCTATATAGTCTGTACCAATTGCAGGTGTATAGCTATCTTTTATAGTTTTTAAAGAAGATAATATGTGATTACCTATTTGAATTAATCTTGAGGTTGGTATTGTACATCACCTCTTTCAATCTATTATATAAAATAAAAGGAGGTCTAAATCTGAAGAAATAGACCTCCTATAAAATAAAATTAACTACTACTTGTTACTTCAATACTACTTCCATACCAATTAGTACCACCATTAAATGTAACAAAGGTGATAATAGAAGGATTAGAAGTAACATCAGGAGCTTCACCTGACATCCATGTAACCTTAGAATCCCAAGTAATTGTATTACTTGTATTACTAAGATATAATGTTATAGTAGAACCATTAGTAGTGTAGGGACCATTAGATATATTACCAATAGTAATTGAAGCATTAGTACTTAATGATAATGTAAATAATGACCCAGCATTAGGATCAATAGTAATTGATGCAGCAGAAGTAATAACATTTACTTTTTCTATTGGATTAGCAAATCTATTATTTATTGCAGTTGTAACAGCAGAAGTAGTAGCATAATTACTTAAATCAATTCCACTAATAGCATTATTAACAAAAGCAGTAGTAGCAATACTTGTACTATTATCTCCAGCACTTGGTGTATTAGCTGTGCTATTCTGAAGAGTAGCGCCACTAATTAAATTAGCACTATTAATAATTGCATTCTGAGTAACCACGACTATTTTTTCATTAGCTGCTAAAGGAACAACAAAAGTAATTTCTCTAGTGGAAGAATCAATAGTATAGTCATCAGATTCAACTAATAATAATCCATTTCTAAATACATCAGTAACTACTGCATCAGTCAGATTTGCTTGTGGAATTGTAACTGTTTCATTAGCAGAGGTTGTATCATGGGTATATACCATTTTAGTAAAGCTCTTCCAAGACATAGAATTTCCATCAGATGTAAGTATACCAGAAGCTAATGCCGGGAATTCACCGGAAGATAATGCTTCGTAATTATTAGCATATAATCCTACAGTTACTGTATCTCCACTAATAAATGTATCAACAAATGTTAATACTCTAGTAGAACTATCAAATGTATAATCAACATTCTTAACTAATCTAATACCATCTAAGAAAACTACCATAGCATCATACTGATTTAATGTTAAGAAATCAGAAGGTAATGTTAAAGTATTTTGACCAGCAGTAGTATTAAACTCTCTTACTAAACTAAATGGGCTACCCCAAGAAGCATCAGTACCATCAGTGGTAAGGAACTTACCAGAGTTGCCAGTCTGAGAAGGTAACGCATCAACGGTAGCCCAAGAAGCACTTGTTCCATTTGTAGTCAGGAATTTACCTGAATTGCTCGTTTGAGACGGCAATTGGTCATTAACAGAAATAGTGCCATTATTTACAGATAAGCCAGACCCAACTATAACTCCACCTAAGGTAGATGTAGTAGCCTCAGGTAAAGTATACGGTGTAATAGTATCCCAAGAAGCACTTGTTCCATTAGTAGTTAAGAACTTTCCACTATTATCGGTTTGGTCAGGAAGAGCATCCACAGTTTCCCAACTTACAGTACTTCCATCTGTAGTAAGGAATTTACCTGAGTTGTTAGTTTGTGATGGTAACTGATCATCAGCATTAATAACTACTTTATTAGTAACAGCATTATTAGTAAATGTAACGCCGGTTCCAGCTTCATACTCATCAACATCTATATCCAAAGTAACCTGAGAATCAGTGTCAAGATAACTAAATACTACCGTAACAATTTCATCATCTTCAAAAGCATCCGTAAATGTTAATGTTCTGGTGGAATTATTATAACCGTAATCAATACTAGGGTTCAGATAAATACCATTCCTATATACTGACATAGTATACTTATTAGTAGTACTCGGGATAGCTTGTGCCTGAGTTAATACAACCGTAGTGGCATTAGCTGTAGGATAATGAACCGAACTAATTTTAATTTCATTAAGTATATCAGACCAAGAAGCATCGGTACCATCAGTAGTAAGGAACTTACCAGCATTACCTGTTTGTGAAGGTAATTGATCATCAGCACTAAATGTAGTACCAGTAAGTGTAATCCCATCACCAGCACTATAAGTAGTATCCTGAGTAGTTAAAGTACTAGTGGTGTCATCACCCTTAGTAACAGTAACTGTAGTACCACTTATAGATAAAGATTTAACATAATCAGAACTATCTGCATCTAATTTTTCACCAATTTCAGTAGATATAGTAGTAGCAAAATTAGGATCATTACCTAAAGCTGCTGCTAACTCATTAAGAGTATCTAAAGTAGTTGGTGCGGAATTAACTAAACTTGAAACTGCATTATCAACATAAGCGGTAGTAGCAACTTGAGTTGAATTAGTTCCAGCTGACGCAGTAGGAGCTGTAGGAGTACCAGTAAATACAGGAGAAGCTAAGGGTGCATACACATTATCGTGTGTATGGTTACTTAAGCTAAATGTTTCTCCTTTAGTTATAGTTAAAGCACCATTTGTAGCAGTAATTGCTGTAACAGCATTACCATCACCAGTAGTTGTAGCTGTAGTGATTGTATCAGTAGCACTTAATACTCCAGTAGATGAATCTATAGATAAGTTACTTCCAACTTTAATTCCACCTAAGGCTGAGGAAGAAGCAATTGGAAGACTATATTCTGAAATACTAACCCAAGAAGCATCAGTACCATCAGTTGATAAGAATTTACCACTGTTATTAGTTTGAGAAGGTAATTGGTTATCAGCAGATAATATACCGGTTGATGAATTGATAGTAAGATTATTACCTA
>Ga0256407_10001246_pt1 | contig 55221 bp, 49 predicted proteins | sample RumenRJG_04DNA_FD_193489 | JGI IMG/M metagenome (GOLD analysis project Ga0256407, IMG submission 193489) | Bovine rumen microbial communities from Lethbridge, Alberta, Canada - RJG_04 | ecosystem: Host-associated > Mammals > Digestive system > Stomach > Rumen | place: Canada: Alberta... | reverse complement strand
ATCCTAGCCATAGGATGGACAGCGATGCAGGGGTGGAGCTAATAGATGGCCTCTAACGAACAGTCGCTCCCTTAAACAGGCTGGCCTGCTTGACATATAATTACACTTCTAAAGAAGTGTTTTTATTTTTTATCAATGTATATTATAAGTCAGTTATCAAAGGTGGAAAGTGGGTGTTCGATCGCGGAGCATTCATTATGAATGGAGTCTGCGATTCAGGATTCACCGCCCTTTTTGATACAGTATCTTAAAATAGAGATATTACAAAATAATAAATCTGTAATTACTATTGCTTTATTCTATAGATAATAAAAAGTGCCCGTTATATCGAGCACTTTATTTAGTTATATAAATTGTTATTTATAAGAAACAGTGAAATCCATTTCTAATTGGACAGTTGTGGAATAATTATATTGACTATTAGCACTGCTGGCTTCAAATCCGATAGCGTATTCTTGTAATAAGTTATCTTTATATGAATATCTTAATTTGTAGAATTTAAGAGTTCCGCCGACCATAGAAACGTTATAAGCTCCACTTAATCCAACTTCGAAAGTACCTGTAGAAGGAGTACCTCCAACAACAATCTTATCTAATAAATCACCGATACCATATTGGCTAGCAGCTGATTTAGCTTGATCAAAATCAAAATCGAAATCCCAAGAATATAATCCTTGAATACAGCTTCTATAATATCTTTCTACATTTTGAGTAGAATCTTGGAAAAGTACATCGTCTTGTCTTGATTCTTGACCAGACATAGAGACTTTTTGATAGTCGTTATTGATAACCCAAGATCCACTAGCTTTAGTAGCATCGCTTAAACCTTCAATATTACCTGTAGCGCTTTGTCCTGCAGTAGCATAATATTGTGAACCATTTGTTTTAACAGAAACAGATGGAGTCTCAATACCTATTTCAATATCAAAATTGAGATCTTGTTTATTTTCTGTGGTAACTGATTGACCACTATATGAGTTGGTAGTTTTTTGAAGTGATAAACTTCTAGATTTAATGTTAACCCCTCTTTTAACAACTGTTTCTGCAGTTTCTTTCTTAGCTTCTTCAACATTAGTAATGGCTTGTTTTTCTTCTGATGAAATTTCTCTACCATTATCAACAGTACCTTTAACATCAACACCACTATTACCACCACAAGCTGTAAGTAATAATGCTGGAACAGCTAAGACTAATAATAATCTTTTCTTCATCTAATATTTCCTTCTTTCTAATTAATATTCTAGTACGATAAAAAGAATTTTAAAGAGTTTTATTATATAAATAAAACAAGACATGCTAAGCATGCCAAATGAGTATCGGTCTTTTGAAGTCGCATTTTATAACTTAAAGAAATTAAATTAAGCCGCAAAAGGGGCAAATAAGATATGAAGATTAATGTTAGATAATATTAAGAAAGCAACATAATTTAAAACAAATATAATACCTGAGATATAGAAAATTGCTTTACTCTTACCACTATCTTTTACCACTCCTTTAAGTTTAAGAACTAAAGTAATGAATAAGATAAGGCTGGAAGCTATACCAAAGATAATTAATAAGAAAGCACTTTGATCGAAAGTATATAAAGTAGTTTTGCAATTAAACGAGAACAAATCCGCAATTGCTAAGATTAAGAAGTTAAAGACGTTACTTCCTATGATATTGCCATACGCAGCGTTTATATTGCCTCTACGAGATAAGTTAATTGTGGAAGTTAATTCTGGTAAAGAAGTAGCGACTCCTAAAAATAGTGCTCCTCCAAAAGTAGAACCAAATCCATAAACATTAACTACCCAACTAGTTAAATAAGTAATTCCAACAGAGGCTCCAATTAAGCCTAAGGCAAATATAATGAAGAGTACTGTTATCTGTTTAACAGATAATTTAGATTCTTTTTCGTCTTCAATAGCCTCTTCATTAACTTCTTCTTTAGGAGTTTTCCATAGAGTAATTCCGTAGATGACCACTATTAAGATTGATAAAGGATTGAACCATCCCCATAACAAATGATAGAAATTAAAGACATAACCCGCTAAAGTAACAACTCCATATAAGGTACCAATAACTAACATGTTAAAAATATGATGTTTACTTACTTTACCTTTAAGCATCTTTTTAAAGAAGAAGAGATAAATAATAGTAAATAGCGTGATATTGAATAGATTACTACCTAAAATATCTCCCACTACTAAGCTATTATCTTTAACTAATAATGAAGCGGTTAAAGAAGTAAATAATTCTGGTAAAGATGTAGTCGCGGCTAATAACACTCCGCCAAGCAAAGCTCCTGAAAGATTAGTCTTTTTATCAAGTAAATCTACAAAAGTAGATAATTTAATAGACAAAAAGATAACAATAACAGCAACTGCAAGATAACTTAGTAATGAAACAGGATATTGCCACATATTAATAAATCTCCTTAATTACTTCTCCGATTAAACCATCAGGTTTATCTAAATTAAAATTATATAACACACTTGCACCTATATCCGCAAATGTATTTTTTTCATTTAACTGAGTTCCTTTATTGAAATTTTTATTATAAATAATTAAAGGTACTTTTTCTCTTGTGTGGTCAGTGCCGTGCCATGTAGGGTCATTTCCGTGATCCGCTGTAATCATTAATAAATCTTCATCTTTAAGATTAGAAATAAGTACTTTTAATTCTTTATCAAATTGTTCAATTGCTTTAGCGTAACCTATTACGTCTCTTCTATGGCCATAAGAAGAATCAAATTCCACTAAATTAACAAATACAATACCTGTAATATCATCTTTATTAACTAAGTTAATAGTCTTTTCCATACCATCACTATTAGAGACAGTTTTTATAGATTCTGTCACCCCTTCATTAGCAAAAATATCACTAATTTTTCCTACACACATGACATCAAAACCTTTATCTTTTAAGACATTCATTACAGTTTCTTTTTCAGGCTTAAGAGCGTAATCATGTCTATTTGGGGTACGGTAATAATTTTCAGCTTTATCCCCTAAAAATGGGCGGGCAATTATGCGTCCAACTTTATATTCTTCTTTTAAACAAATACGTCTAGCTATTTCACAACATCTATAAAGTTCTTGAAGACCTGTAGTTTCTTCATGTGCCGCTAATTGGAGAACAGAATCACTAGAAGTATAAATAATTAACGAATTAGTTTTTCTTTGTTCGTCTCCTAATTCTTTAATTATCTCTGTTCCACTAGCGGCTTTATTTCCTATTAATTTATGACCTGTTTCTTTTTCTAATTGGTCAATTAATTCTTTAGGGAATCCTGTATCAGTAAAAGTCTTAAAAGGATGGCTTGTTTTTATACCCATCATTTCATGATGACCAGTTAAAGTATCTTTACCATTACTAGCCTCTTTTAAATACATGGTATAGCTATTTTTATGAATTTTAGGTGTTTCTACTTCTTTTAAAAAGTCACCAATTCCTAAAGAATATAGGGTAGGCATATCTATACCATTATTCTTTTGATAAATATGAAGTAAAGTGTTAGCCCCTTCATCATCATAAAGGTGAGAAGAGGAATCAAATCCTACTCCTAAAGAGTCCATAACGATAATAAAGATTCTTTTATATTTCATATTACCTTTTCATATATTTATCATACGCTGAAACAATTCTTCTAGTAGAGATATGAGTATATATTTCAGTTGTAGAAATATTAGTGTGCCCTAAAAGTAGTTGAACTGTTTTTAAATCAGCTTGATTTTCTAATAAATGAGTAGCAAAACTATGTCTTAAAGTATGAGGAGAAATTGAAGTATCAATATTAGCTTCTTGAGCGTATCTTTTCACTACTTTAAAAAAATATTGTCGTGATAATTTCTTTTTGAACTTAGATAAGAATAAATAGTCTTCTTTTTTACCTTTATAATGGTCTCTTACCTCTTGAATATATTTTAAAATATATTCTTTAGCAAAATCTCCAAGTGGTACTTTTCTTTCTTTTGCCCCTTTCCCGTGCACTAAAACAATATTATTTTCAAAATTTATGTCACTTACTTTTAAATCTAATAATTCGCTTACTCTTAGTCCACATGCATACATTGTTTCTAGCATTGCTTTATCTCTAATTCCGTCTTTAGTTTCTAGATTAGGAGCATTTAACAAATCCTCCACTTCTTCTAAAGAAAGTACAGTAGGCAAAGTAGAAGGCTTAGATACTTTATCAATTTCTGGAATAACTTCGTTTATAAGATTATCTTTCTTTAAATATGAATAAAATGATTTAACGCTTGTTAGTCTTCTTAAAGAAGTAGAAACAGATAATCCTTTATTTAATTCATATTTAAAAAAGTCTAAAACGTCAGTTCCGTAAAGGTCTTCTACTTCTTGTCTTTGCTCTCCTAAAAAGAGTACAAACTGATGCACGTCATCTATATAATTCTTTGCACTAGTTAAAGAAAGAAGCTTTTCTCCAATTAAATATTGATAATAATTTTCAATAGCGTCCTTTATTAACATATTATTTAGTTAATCTATAACTTAACAATTTCACTTGGTAAAAGATGATATTCTTCTCTTTGTTCTTTAATCGAACCTTGTTTAACAAATGTATCATCCACTGCTTTAAGGATAACTTTACCTTTATAGTTAATTGAGGCTAATTCTTTAGCAACAAATGTAGGTAATCCGTTAACTGTGGAATATGGATCATAAACAATAACTCGGTTATATTTAGAAGCAATATCTTTAATTATTTCTAAGTCTAACGGCTTAATAAATAAAGCATTAACTAAGCCATAAGGAGAATTACTATCTTCTAATAAATTTCTTAATTCGTTAATAACTGGACCTAAAGAAATGATACAAGTATCATTTCCTTCTTTTACTACATGCCATTTACCATAAGAAATATCATATTTTTTAGTGTTCATATGAACCACTTCTTTAGGGAAACGAATTGCGAACACTCCATGATGTTCATAACTTAAATCATATAATTTACTTGCTTCATAAGTGCTAGAAGCCATTGCTAAAGTTACGTTAGGTATGGAATAAAGGAACGCTTCATCATATAAACCTTGATGAGTTTCTCCATCATTCCCTACTAGTCCCGCTCTATCTATAAGAATTGTAGAGTCTAGATTCATTCTTGCTAGATCATGGCTCAATTCATCATATGCTCTTTGTAAGAATGTGGAATAAATACAGATATTAGGGTGAATCCCACTTAAAGAAAGCCCACTAGCGTAGACAAAAGCGTGTTCTTCTGCAATACCTACGTCAATCATTCTTCCTGGATAATCTTTAAATAGTCTAGTTACTTCACTTCCGTATCCTGTTCCAGGAACAATAGTAAATACATTAGGGTCTTTAGACATTCTTTTATTAATTAAAGAAGCAAAATATTGACTCCAGGTGGTATCGTTACTCGCATATAGGTCACCAGTAGACTTATTAAAGGCACTTACTCCATGCCATTTTCCAGTTGTATCATCTTCTGCAAAAGGATAGCCTTTACCCTTAATGGTGTTAATAATAATGATCGTAGATTTATCATTCTTCTTAGCTTGGATAAAGCATTTTTCCATAGCTTTAATATCGTGTCCGTTAATAGGCCCAACAATATTAAATCCGATATTATCGAGGAATGTTGAACCAGTTAAGGTTTTAACTAAGATATTTTTAAATCTTCTTAAGCTACGGTAAATAAAGTAACCTAGTCTATTTAAAGTGCTAAGTTTTTTAAATGCTTTTCTGCTTTTTCTATAGAAGTTTGAGATAGATATTTTTCTTAAAGAACGAGCGACACCTCCAACAGATTTGGAGATAGACATATCGTTATCGTTAAGGACAATGATAAATTTATGATCTTGGTTACTAGCATTATTAATTGCTTCTAAAGCTAGTCCGTTAGTGATACTTGAATCCCCAATAAAAGCAATTACTTCATTCTTTTCTTTCTTGTAGTCTCTAGCGGTCGCCATAGCTAAAGCAGCAGAGATACTTGTAGAAGAGTGTCCCGCTTCATAATGGTCATAAATAGATTCATTCATCTTTTGGAATCCACTAATTCCATCTTTTTTACGGATAGTTTTTAGGTCTCTTCCCGTTAAAAGTTTATAAGTATAGCTTTGGTGACCAACATCAAAGATGATTTTATCTTTACTGAAATCAAATACACGACATAATGCAATAGAGGCATCCACTACTCCTAAGTTAGAGGAGAGGTGGCCTCCGTTTTTAGAAATAATATCAATTAAATATGAAGAAATATCGTTACTTAAAACATCAAGTTCGTTATAAGATAGCTCTTTTAGAAAACTTGGGTCTTTAATATTCTCTAAGTCGATGTGCTTGATTTCTTTTTTCATTTTTTTATTTAATTTCGATGACTTCTTCCACTTTTGCTTTAGCAACTTTAATTGCTTCTTCTAATTCTTTAATGATTTTATTACCTTCTTCGTGAAGGGCAATAGATTCATCTAAAGAAATACCTTTTTCCTCCATTTTGGAGATAATTTCTTCTAATCTAGAGAAACTTTTTTCAAAATCTATTTTAACTTTTTCCATTAGTTAGTACCTTCTTTCACTTCACTAATGATGTTTCCATCACTAAATGAAGTAATAATAATATCATGAGGCTTAACTTCGGCCTTACTAGTGATGACTTTTCCTTCTTTATTTTTCGCAATTGAATAACCACGAGAAAGAATATTGTAAGGAGAAATAGAAGATAATCTTTTCTTATTAAGTTCTATTCTTAATTCATAATTTTCTATTTTGTTTTTTAAAGATGAGTTAATCTTATCTTTATAAAAAGATAAATCATCTATGTATCTTTCTACTTTATCGTAGAGAGATTTCGCTAAATCCTCTTTATATAAATCGATTCTTTGTTCAATTTCATTAATATCAGTTGTAGCTTCTAAAGCGGAGGCAGTAGGAGTTGAAACTCTTTTATCCGATACAAAATCCACTAAAGTTGAGTCAATTTCATGACCAATCGCTGCGATAACTGGAACTTTACTAGTAGCTATCGCTCTAACTAAAGTCTCGTCATTAAATGCATCAAGATCTTCGTTAGCTCCTCCCCCTCGAGCGATAATTAATGTATCAATATCGTACTGTTGAGATTTTTTGAAGGCTTCAAGAAGTTCTTTAGGAGCGTTTTCTCCTTGAACTTGGCTAGGGAAGAAGAGGATATCGGCTAAAGGATAACGTTTAAAAACATTATAAGAAATATCTTTAATAGCGGCGCTATTTTTTGCACTAATTACTCCGATTTTATGGGGATATTTGTTGATTGGTCTTTTTCTTGATTCATCAAATAAACCTTCTGCAGCTAATTTCTTCTTTAGTTCATTAAGTTTTTCTAAATAATCACCTTTACCTTTGATTTTTAACTCATATACAAATAACTGATAACTTCCTCTAGGAACATAAGCGTCAATTGAAGCTAAGACAGTCACTTCATCTCCATTTTTTACTTCAAAATCAATCTTAGAAGCATAGTTAGAAAACATCACCGCGTTTATTAAAGAATCTTTATCTTTAAGTGAAAAATATATGTGACCAGAAGCACTAGCTTTGAAGTTAGATATTTCTCCTTTAACATAGATAAATTTTAAAGATTCATCACTCGTTAAAACGTTCTTGATGTATTTATTAATATCACTGACAGAATAAATAGTTTGTTCCACGTTATTTCAAAATGTTATCTAATATAGCGTTAATAAAATTAACTTGTTTCTTTTCGTTAATATATTCTTTTGCTAAATTTACGGCTACATCAATTATAATAGCTTTGGCGATTTTTTCTACTTTGTAGAAATGAGTCCAACTCATTAATAAAATAGCTTGTGTAATTAAAGGAATACGCTCCCATTTCCATTCTTTTAAATATGGGATAATCGCATTTACTGCTTCTCCATAATGCATAAGAGTTAAATTAACCATATCGGTTACGAATAAAGGAACTTTGTCCACTCCTTTTTCTAGACACATCTCTTTCATTAAGTTAGAAGCATTACGTGGAGTAAGATTTTTACCAAAGTTAAAATCGTTTAACTCCATGTAAATAACAGTCATGATGATGTAATTTTCGTCTTTTCTACTTAACATTAGTTAATTCTTCGACTTTCTTTACGAGTCCTTCTACTGTGAAATCAAAATATTTCATAACTTCACTAGCTTTACCAGAAACGCCGTAAGTATCTATTGCCATATGATGGTCTGCATATCTATCCCAACCAAAGCTAGACATCATTTCGACTGAGATACGTTTGTCTTTTGGTAAATTAAAGACTTCTTGTTTATATGTAGGAGTTGTTCTTTCGAACAATTCCCACGAAGGCATGGAAACAACTCTAGTATGAATGCCTTTTTCTAATAATTCTTTTTGAGCATTAAGAGCAAGGATTACTTCAGAGCCACTAGCGATAATAATAAATGTAGCTTTAGGATCATCACTAATAACATAAGCACCTTTATATAAACCTTCTGCGCTACTATTCACTTGAGGTAAGACTTGGCGAGATAAAATTAAGGCTGTAGGAGTTTGTGTACTTCTTAAAGCAACTTGCCAAGCAGCGTAAGTTTCTCTAGCGTCACAAGGTCTAATAACATTAATGTTAGGAAAGAGTCTTAAAGTAGCAACTTGCTCCACTGGTTGGTGAGTAGGTCCATCTTCTCCAACAGCGATAGAATCGTGTGAGAAGAGGTAAATTGCAGGTAATTTGACTAAAGTAGCCATTCTAATAGCGGCTTTCATATAATCTGAGAAAGCTAAGAAGCTACCAACATAGAAACGTAAGCCACCATGTAATAAGATACCGTTTTGAATAGAGGCCATTGCGAACTCTCTAATACCGAAGTTAACGGTGTGACCACTTCTATTGTTTGGAGTGAAATTACTTCCACCTTTAATTTGAGTCATAACGCTACTAGCAACGTCTGCACTACCTCCATAAAGGTTAGGTAAGGCTAAAGCGTAATCATTTAATGCGTTTTGAGATACTTTACGAGTAGCGACTTCTTCATCTTTAAATTCGCTAGGTAATTCTTTAGGGAGATATTCGCTAACATCTAAGTCTTTAAGTTTTAAAAATCTTTCAGCTTCAACTTTGTTAGATTCATGATATTTAACGAATTCTTCCTGATATTTGTTATAAGCTTTTTCACCACGAGCAGTGAAAGTTTCTTTAAAATGATCATATACTTCTTGAGGTACATAAAAGTCTTCATGATCGAAGTGATAAACTTCTTTTTTGGTACGAGCACCATCTTCTACTCCAATAGGAGCTCCATGAACTTTATTAGTTCCTTGGTGAGTAGCGCCATATCCAATAATAGTATTAACAATAATTAATGTTGGTTTTTCTTTACTCTTTTTAGCGTGGCAGATTGCTTTATCGATTGCTTCACAATCATTTCCGTCTTTAACTTCTAAGACGTTCCAGCCACATGCTTCAAATCTCATCTTAACGTTTTCGTTATATGAGAGCTCTAAATTACCATCTAAAGTTACGTTATTTGAGTCATAGAGAAGAATTAATTTATTAAGTTTTTGGAAACCTGCGATAGAGATTGCTTCTTGAGAGATACCTTCTTGTAAGCAACCATCTCCACATAATACATATGTATAGTGGTCACAAAGTGTTTCTCCATGAGTGTAGGTATTTTTAAGCATAAGTTCTGCCATAGCCATACCAACACCGGTAGCAATACCTTGACCTAAAGGTCCACTTGTTGCGTCTACTCCTGGAGTAACTTTCCATTCTGGATGTCCTGGAGTGATACTTCCAACTTGTCTAAAGTTTTTAATATCGTCTAAAGATATTTTATAGCCCGCTAAATGTAAAATAGCGTAAAGTAAGCTACTTCCGTGACCTGCACTTAATACAAAACGGTCACGAGAAATCCAATTAGGATCTTTAGCGGATGCCACTAAATGTTTGGTGTACAAAGTATAAAGTATAGGAGCGGCCCCTAAAGCAATACCTGGGTGTCCACTTTTTGCTTTGTTTGTCATGTCAATACATAAACTACGAATTGTTGCGATTGATAATGATTGGATATTTTCTTGCATAAATTAACCTCCCTATTATGTAGAAAATAATTATTGTTTTTTGATTTCTATTCCTAATTCGTCGAGTTGTTCTTGACTGACTATATTAGGTGCCCCACTCATTGGGCAGACAGCACTTAAGTTCTTAGGGAAAGCGATAACATCGCGGATATTATCAGTTCCTCCTAAAATCATAGTTAATCTATCTAAGCCAAAAGCCATACCTGCGTGAGGTGGAGTTCCATATTGGAAAGCATCAATAAAGAAGCCAAATTTACGTTTGATATCTTCTTTGGTTAAGCCAAGTATTTCAAAAATCTTTTGTTGAACATTTTGGTCGTAGATTCTTAAAGAACCTCCTCCTGCTTCGTATCCATTAATAACGATATCGTAAGCATAGCTTAGTATTTTACTAGGATCAGTATCTAAATATTTAAGATGTTCATCTTTAGGTCTAGTAAATGGGTGATGGCTACTTGTGTAACCAGTGTCGGTCTTCTCAAAAAGTGGGAAGTCCACGACCCAAAGTAAGTCATATGTATTTTCTTTAATTAAACCAAGTTTTCTAGCATATTGAGTTCTAATAGCTCCTAAATAAGGTAAAACTCTCATCTTTTTACCGGCACTAATTAAGAAAATATCGTTATTATTAACTTCTAACTCTTTTTCTAAAGCAACTTTTTCTTCTTCACTTAAGAATTTAACAAAAGAACCAGTTAATTCATTATTTTCTTTCTTAATAATAGCGACGCCACCAAGACCAAATTTCTTAGCTTCCAAAGTTAATTCATCGATTACTTTTCTAGAAGTAGAGTCCGCTACTCCTGGAATTTTAATAGCGTGAATTGCTTCTACATCTTTATATCCATTAAATGTAGTATTAGCAAAAATGTCCTTTACATCGTGGATAAATAAATCAAATCTAGTATCAGGTTTATCGCTACCATATTTAGTCATAGCTTCTTCATAAGGTAATCTTCTTAAAGGGAGTTTGACATCATAATTGATAGTTTGTTTAAAGATTTCTTTAATTAAACCTTCCATCATCGTTAAGAATTGATTTTGATCTAAGAAAGAAGTTTCAATATCGATTTGAGTGAAATCTGGTTGACGGTCCGCTCTAAGGTCTTCATCTCTAAAGCAACGTGCTATTTGATAATATCTTTCAAATCCACCAATCATTAATAATTGTTTAAAGATTTGAGGTGATTGAGGTAAAGCATAGAAGTTACCTGGATGGACTCTACTAGGAACAAGATAGTCTCTAGCTCCTTCTGGAGTGGATAAAGTTAATATAGGTGTCTCTACCTCTATAAAATGTAAATTATTTAAATAATTATGAGCGGCCATCTTAATTTTATGACGAACATCTTGATAATGTTGCATCTTAGGACGGCGTAAATCTAAATATCGATAAACAAGTCTAGTATCTTCTAAAGCATCAGTCTCATCCGCGATAATCATAGGAGTGGTTTTAGCTTCGTTAATTACATTAACTTCACTGGCAATAACTTCGATGTTACCGGTCTTTAAGTTAGGATTTGGATTTGCTTTTAAGCTAACTTTACCTTTAACTTGAACAATATATTCATTACGAATATTAGGTACTTTAGAAGCATCTTGAATTGTGATTTGGATAATTCCACTTCTATCACGTAAATCTAGAAACATAATACTTCCTAGATCTCTACGTTTAGAAACCCAACCCACTAAAGTGACTTCTCTATTAACGTCTTTTTCTGTTAATTCTGTATTAAAACATGTTCTTTCCATATATTTTCCTCCAAGAACATTAATGGTGACATTTACAATCACTGTCAGAATCACATTCACATCCTTCTTCTGAACAGCATTCGCCTTCATGAGAATGACAGTGACAATGATGTGAACGATATAATTCATCTAAATAGGATAATAAATCTTTGACTTCGATTTCTTTTTGTTCTTCTTTAGATAAATCCTTAATAATAACTTTGTTATTTTTGACTTCATCTTCCCCTAAAATGACAGCGAACTTCGCTCCCTTTTTAGTGGCTCTTTTAAACATTGAACCAAGTTTGATGTCATCAAAACATAAATCAGTTTTATATCCACTTAATCTAAGCATGTTAGTTAAGTTAAGTGCTTCATTTCTTACGTTATTTCCGATTGGCATAACGTATAGGTCCACTGCTGGTACTTCTTCTTTAAGAATTTCATCATCAAGAAGTACATCAAGTAATCTATCAATACCAAAGCTAAATCCTACGCCTGGAAGATCTGGTCCTCCAAGTTCTTTAATGAGGTGTCCATAGTGACCTCCTCCTCCTAGAGCTCCGTAGTCTTTACCTTTTTTAGAAACATAAGCGAATTCAAAGACAATTTCAGAATAATAATCAAGTCCTCTAACGAGTTGATCATCAATTTCATAATTTATTTTAGATTTATCTAAGAATTCTTTGATTTTATCGAATCTTTCTTTGCTTTCTGTTGATAAATATTCCGCTATTTTAGGAGCGCCTAAAGCTAATTCATGGTCATAAGGAACTTTACAATCAAGAATTCTTAAAGGATTAAGTTCATATCTTTGTTTACAATCTGGACACATTTCCTCTAAATGAGGTTTGAAATATTCTTTAAGAGCTTCTTTATAGTTAGTTCTACTTTGTTCATCTCCTAAACAGTTAATCTTAAGTTTAACATTGTCTAGACCTAAGGCTAAAAGCATGGAATAGGCCATAGAAATAACTTCAGCGTCGTTATATAAAGAGTTACAACCTAAAGATTCCACTCCAAATTGGGTGAATTGACGATATCTACCAAGTTGAGGTCTTTCATATCTAAATGCTGGACCAGAGTAAAATAGTTTTACAGGTAATTCTTCAGTAGCGTACATCTTATTTTGGATAAAGCTACGGACTATTCCAGCGGTAAATTCTGGTCTCATAGTGACGCTTCTATCCCCTTTATCTAAGAATGTATACATTTCTTTTCTTACGATGTCGCTACCTTCTCCTACTCCTCTAGAAAAGACTTCGGAATATTCTAAAACAGGAGTTCTAATTTCGTGATAGTTAAATAAAGTCGCAATTGAACTTAATAATGATTCAATTTTGCTAAATCCATTACTTGTTATTGGTAAGATATCACGAGTACCTTTTACATTATTTGCCATAATTTCTCCTTAGTGAATGATTCTATTTACTTTGTAAACTCCGCTGATATTTAAGAGGATATTGGAGATATCATTAACTCTTTTAGCGTCGCTTACCATGATTGTTAATGTGATTAAACATGTAGTGTCGTTATTTGTTTTATTCGCGTGTAAGTTACTAACTGGGACATGTGAATTAGTTAATAAAGTCATAACGTTAATTAATAAGTTAGGTCTATCGTTAGCTTCGAGTAATAAATCTACTGGATAAGCTGCAAATTCAATGTCTTTTCTCCACCTAACTTCCACGAGTCTATCTTTTTCATGGGCGATATTTGGGCAGGTAATTCTATGAACAGTAATACCTTTTCCTTTAGAAACATAGCCGATAATATCGTCACCTGGAAGAGGTGTACAACAACGTGCTAATGAAATAGCGATACCGCTTGCTCCTTTAACTTCAACAGGACATGTATTCTTATTTCCTTGAACTCTAACTGTAGAAATATTGCTAGTCAGGTTCACAGGTTTTTTGATATTTAAGAAATCAATAACCGCAGCTGCAGTAGGTTTTCTACCACTGACATTGATATAAAGTTCATCAACATCATTAACTTCAAAGTGTTCTAATACTTTAGGGTCAGAGATAAGACGAATCATTTCTTCTTCATCTACTTCTCTATCTTCAAAAGCGTCAACTAGAGATTGATGACCTTTTGCGATCTTCTCTTCTCTAAGCATAGCTTCATTCTTTTTAGCAATATATTTCTTAATAAAGCTTTTAGCGGTATTAGTTTTAACGTATTCAAGCCAACCTTCGTTAGGTCCAGGAGCGTTCTTGCTGGTTTTAATTTCTACAACGTCGCCAGTAACTAAGACGGTATTCAAAGGGACCATGATTCCGTTAACTATTGCACCAACCATATTTTGTCCAATCTTAGAATGGATACGATAAGCAAAGTCGATTGGAGTACTACCTGCAGGAAGTTCAATAACTCTTCCTTTAGGAGTAAAGACATATACGTTAGCTTCAAAGATATCTCTAGTTAATGAATCAATATATTCTTTAGCTTTAGCGTCATGGTTTGAACCAGTCATAGAGACAAAGTCTCTAAACCAGTGAAGTTTATTTTCAATTTCTTTTTGTTCGTTAGCGGCGTTATAGCCGTTACCTTCTTTATAAGCCCAGTGAGAAGCAATACCTGTTTCCGCAACTTCATCCATTTCTTTAGTTCTAATTTGGATTTCGTAGATGTTACCAGATCCACTTACAATTGTGGTGTGTAAAGATTGGTACATATTAGGCTTTGGCATAGCAATATAATCTTTAAATCTACCTGGAACAGGTTTATATGTAGCGTGAATTAAACCTAATATTTCATAACATTGCATTTCAGTTTCAGTAATAATACGTAAGGCTAAAATGTCATAAACATCATCAAATGTATGACCTTTTTTGTAGATTTTCTCATATATAGAGAAGATTGATTTAACTCTACTTGAAATATCAAAAGGAATATTGTGTTCAAATAAAATATCCGCGATTCTTTTCTTAATAGCTTCTAAAGATTTAGATAAGGTTCTAAATTTCTTTTTAACTGCGACTTCAATTTGATGATAGATTTCAGGTTCTAAATATTTTAAGCATAAATCACTCATTTCACTCTTGATGACATCTAAACCTAAACGGTGAGCGATAGGAATAAAAACGTCTAAAGTTTCTTGAGAGATAGCTTTTTGTCTTTCAGGAGATAATGAAGCTAATGTTCTTAAGTTATGTAATCTATCAGCAAGTTTAATGATAATAACACGAATATCTTTAGCCATTCCGATTAAGATTTTTCTATGATCTTCAGCTTCGAATTCTTCGCTTGTAATTTTTGAAAGCTTTAAACGTTGAATCTTAGTTAAAGCATCAACGATTTTAGCAATATCTTTGCCCCAACGTTGTTCGATTTCCTCAATTGTAACGTCAGTATCTTCTACAACATCATGTAAAAGAGCACCAGCAATGGTACTTGGTCCTGCATGTAATTCTGCGACAATATATGCAACTTCAATTAAGTGATGATAATAAGGTTCGCCACTTTTTCTAAACTGCCCTTCATGTTTCTTTAATATAAATTCGTAAGCATCACGAATCATTTGTCTATCCGAAGGTGAAGAAATATATCTGATGTATAGATTCTCAACATCTTCGAATGTATGGAGTGGATAACCACCATTAACAAGAACAGTTTTGCTACTAGCCATAGAAATATAATACGCTTATATTATTTTGTTTCAAAATAAAATAAAAAGGATAAATCACTTATTTATCCAGTTTTAGTGATTATCTACTAGTATAAAATATTAAATGTAGTTTAATTTATCTTATCAACTTTTTCGATATGGAATTCAGTGGTTATGATGTTTTTGAATACCGAAATGTTGAGCTTACCACTAATATTAATAAAGTCAGTATCCTTTAAAGAATCTTCAGAGATATAGAAGCCAACAAGCTTAGAATTATTACCAATTTTAGTTAAGATATGTTCTTTAGTTTTTGAGAAAGTTAAGGAAGAAACTTTGATATGGTTTATCTTAAATAAAGGGGCTTTCCAGTTCTCTCCAAATGGACTAAAAGTTTTAAGCAAAAGATAATTATCATAGTTAATATCAGATAAAGAAATATCAATATGAGGTTTCTCTAAAGGCTTTAAATCTGAAGAATTTACTAGAGAAATGAAGTCTTTTTTGAAATTTTCATAATTTTCTTCTTTAATCGAACAGCCTCCAGCAAGAGCGTGTCCTCCAAATTGATTCATATATTTTTCTAGATTCTTAAAAGCTTCTACAATATTAAATCCTTCAATACTTCTAGCGCTTCCTTTTAATAATCCAGAATTATCTTTACTAAAAACAATCGCAGGTTTATTAATTTTATTCATAATGCTATTTGCGATTAATCCAATTAATCCTTCTTTGATATCTACAAGAGAAACCATTGCGTCATCTTTGAGATCTTTTAAGATATTATTACTTGCTTCTTTTGAAATGATTTTTCTTTGTTCGTTGATGCTTTCCATGTAGTTAAAATAGGTTAAGATATAATCTATATCATCTGTAACAAAATATTTCACTATATAATTAACTGTAGAGTCTTCAATCATCCTTCCAATAGCGTTAATTTTAGGGGCAATAGAAAGACCAATAACGTTTTCATCTAAGTCTTTATGCTCCGCTAATAAAGAGATTTGTAGGAATTCATTATCTTTATAATCTTTAAATACTGCTTGGAGTAATTTACGGTTATATTTCTTTAATGGCATCATGTCGCTAATTAAGCTAATCGCGGCTAAAGTAGCTAAATATTTATCAGCGTAACCTAGCATAGCTATAGAAAACATAAAAGCACAATATGCTCCACTTGTGGTCACATCTCCATATTCTGATACTTCAGGATGCACTATGGCGTCCGCATTAGGTAAAGGAAGTTGAACTGTGTGGTGATCGATAACGATTACTTTAATATTGTTATCTTTAAGGATTTGAATAGCTTCATTTGCCACTATTCCATTATCTACAGTTATAACTAAATCAAATTTACCTATAGCTTTCTTAGCTTTTTCAACAGTTAATCCATATCCATCTAAATAACGTGAAGGAATATAGTAACTAACGTCATAATTAAGATGTTTAAAAATCTTAACTAAGATTGATGTTCCCATAATTCCATCAGCGTCATAATCGCCATAAACAAGGATTTTCTCTTTGTTAGAAATAGATGATTTGGCGATTTTTACCGCTTCTTCAATATTTTTAAAAGAATAACCATCACTAAAAGAATCTAGAGAAGTAGGCTCATTTAAATGATGATATTCTTCTTCCGAGATTTGGAAATAATCTAATAAAAGATGGAAAAAGTCTTGTGCCATATTTTTGTAAAATAAAAGGCTACATAAAGTAGCCTCGAATTAATTAGTCGTTAATACCAATGAAGATTGCTTCTTCAGGTTCATTAGGTTTCTTAGAGATGTTACCTTTCTTCTTAGATTTCTTAACTTTGAACTTAGCGTTTTCCACTCTAGCGAAACGTCTATAGAAGAAGTTAGATAATAATCCGAATTGGTTAACCACAATGATTGTGGTAAAGATTGTAGCTACAGTTAAGATTACATAAAGTAATTTATTAGTGCTTGGTCCGAATGCGAAATATGAAGCAAAGATGAATGCTGTAACGAAAGCGAAGAATAATACTTCTTCAAGGCTTGTAGAAACAGCCTCATCCATTAATTCTTTACGTCTATCGTAGCCAATTTTTCTATCTCTAGCGTCTGCAACCGCTTCTTTTTCCTTACTAGCAATATAAACACAGAATACAATGCTTACTAATGCTAAAACAGGAATAACAATAGAAGTTACTGGAGGGAAGGCTAATCTAGTTAATGCGAATATACCTGCGCCTAAAGATGTAGTTGCAAGAGGTAAGATAAACATTGTGATGCCTCTAGAGAGTTTATATCTTAATAAGAAATAAAGACCCATGACTGCAGTTGCGATTAATGTACCAATTGCCACTCTAGAGAAATCAATTTGATTTTTAGCGTAAATACCGCCTTCTTTGACTGTAACTGATTTAGTTTGTGGATCGAAACCATGGTAGTTTTCTAAAGCAGCCTTTAGCGATTCTCTAGAACCAACATATCCATCAAATGTAGCCAAAGCTTCAGTATTTTCAGTTAAATGAGCACTTAAATCATATTCAAAGTAATATGTAGTGACTTCAACACTTTCAATTGTTTCTGTATATTCATAGTTTCTAATGTCTTTAACGTAAGTAGCTAATTTCTTACCTTCAGTGTCACTAGAAGAAGAATATATAATAACGTTATCAAGTAAATCTTGTTCTAAGGATTCACGAGTAATATTTTTGTTATTCGAATATACATATAATTGGCTATACGTAGCGCTTGTTGCTTGAGCGTAAGGTTGATTGTTATTTAATGAGGCAAATGTAATCAATCCTGCTAGGCCCGCAACAGCAAGAAGTAAACTTACTAAACCAATTTTCTTTGAATGTTTTGAGAAGTTCTTACCAGCAAAGTCACCTTTGTATGGTTCAAGTTTTTCATCTTCAGAAGCAACTGGAATATTCTTTTCATCAACACCAAATAAACTTAATCTCTTAGTAAATTGAGTGTTATTTGTAGGCAACCAGATTAACAATCTGAAGAATACTGCGTTGATTAAGAAGCAAGTTAAACCACCTAAAACAGAGACTAAGCCAAATGTTCTTAATGAAGATCCACCAAGCATATAGACAAATGCACCGATTAAAACAACAGCTAAACAAATATCTACAGTTGGCAATAAAGATTTTTTACTAGCTTCAGAGTTAGCTTTCTTTAAAGAACGCCCTTTATAAATTTCGCTCTTAAGTCTTGCTGAATAGATAATTCCGCAAGCTAAGGAAGCAATACTAATAGCAGTTAAAGCGATAACAGCGCCGATATTGAATTCAGCACCTAGTAAAATCATGAATGAAATAGATGCAAATAATGTACCTAATGATGTTGTCATGATTGTTAAGGTTGATAACTTATATGCAACAGATAAGATTAAACTAATTACAACAATAGCAATAATTAAAGCTAAAGCAGTAAAGCTAAAGTTAAGATATTGATAATAAGAACCATTAACGATTAAGTTTTCAGTTTGAGCTGGGATATAGTTAGTATCGTTAATATTGATACAATCAACTTTATAATTTAATTCACTAGAATTGAGTAAGTTAACGTAGAATCTAGCGTTATTGAATGCTTTAGAAACATCTGAAACACTAACAGCGCTGCTACCATCCCCAACTTTTAAAGAAGTTGCTAATTTATCTTCATTTCCATCTGGATAATATAAATCATCAATATTGAAAGTCATGATAATCTTTCTAGCAATATTTACATCGTAGTCACTACTATCTTCTTGAGTTCTTGAGAAACGGTCGGTATCTGGATCAAAGTCATACCAAAGGTAAATATATGTTTTAACTTCGGTTTTGTCATTACCATTTTCATCTTTTCCGCCAGTTTTAACTGTTTCACCAACACCAGCTTCTTTTTGTTTTTTTGTACTTTCAACTAATTTTTGGAACTCACCGCTGTCTTTTTGAATTGGGATAACAATTGTTGGATAACCGTTAACATTATCTAAATATGCTTTAGCGTCTTCTCTTAAGAATTGATCACCTAAAATATCTAAGTAGTTAGCGTCATCATCTTTGTTAGACAAAGCTAAAGAACCATTAAATCCTAAATAAGAAATAATGTTATTCTTACTGACTTCATTTGGTTCAGTGAATTGAACCTTAATGATGTCATTACCCACTACTTGAACGTTATAGGATGTTAATCCAACAATATCTAAACGTTCTTTCATGATTCCTGCAATTTCTAATACAGCATCTTGGTTTTCGAATACTTCATCGGCGTTATATTTATCGCTGATACGGTATGTAACTTCTTGACCTGCTTTGTAATCAAAGTTTGTGTTAACTTTTGTAAACATGAGACAGAAAGAAACACCCATAGCGATTAACGCTGTGAATACTAATGTAATATGAGCCCAAAATCTACGCATAATTGTCCTCCCGAAACGGTTAATAAAAATTCGTTCTTGAATAATATATTACAAATATATTGTTCTGGCAACACTAAATAAAGAATTTTAAATAATATTTAAGAGGAAAATAGATACATGCTCTATTTATTTTCCATATTTATATGAAGATGTTTGTATGCTTTTTCGGTTGCTATCCTACCTTTTGGAGTACGATCCATCATATTTAATTGGAGTAAATAGGGTTCATTGTAATCTTCAAGATTATTTCTATCTTCACCGATTGCATACGCTAAGGTTTCTAAACCTATTGGACCACCATTAAAACGATAAATTAATGTTTTTAAATAACGAATATCTACACTATTTAGTCCTTTATCATCTATTTCTAAAGAAGCTAAAGTTTTCTTTGCATCATCCTTAGTTATTGATACACGTCCATAGTAATTTGCGTAATCTCTTACTCTTTTAAATATTCTATTTGCGATTCTTGGAGTGCCTCTACTACGTTTAGCGATTTCTAAAGCAACCTTATCATCTATCTCAGTATTTAAGACTCTACTTGTTCTTAAAATGATATTTACTAATTCTTCTTCTTTATAGAAGTTAAGTTTATCGATATAGCCAAATCTACTTCTTAAAGGTGAAGAGATACTACCTATTTTTGTAGTAGCTCCCACTAAAGTGAAGGGCGGGAGAGGTATTTCTATTGTTTTAGGAGTTGTATCTTTATTAATAATTGTCTGAAATACATAATCTTCTAAAGCAGAATACATCGCTTCTTCTACGATTAAAGGTAAACGATGGATTTCATCAATAAATAAAATGTCTCCTGGAGATAAAGAAGAAAGAATTGCCGCTAAATCTCCTGGTTTTTCTATTGAAGGTGCGTTAATTACCTTTATAGAAGTACCCATTTCTAAAGCTATGATATAGGCTAAAGTTGTTTTACCTAATCCAGGAGGACCATATAAAAGAATATGATCTAAACATTCATCTCTACTTTTAGCGGCTCCAATAAATATCCTTAAATTATTTACTATTTTTTCTTGGCCTATATACTCTTCTAACCTTAATGGTCTTAATGATGATTCTTCCTTGTTTTCTTTGTCTTTATCTATAATTTTTTTCATATTATCTAAGTTCTTTTAAAGCTAATTTAATAATTTCTTCGGTATGTAAACCTAAAGTATTTATACTTGATAATGTCTTTTCTACTTGCTTAGGTTTAAATCCCATTGAAACTAATGCTTTTTTACTCTCTTGATAATAAGAGTCATCTGACCTAATTTTTGATGATAATTTATCTTTTAAAGTTATTACTATGACCTGTGACATTTTTGTACCAAATCCAGGTATTTTTTTGAGAAATGCAATGTTTTCTTCGTTAATAGCAGTGATTATTTCTTTTGGTGTAGTGTTATTGAAAGCTTTAATTATGGACTTAGCGCCTAGTCCTTTTACTTTCAATAAATCCTTAAATAAATCACGTTCTTCTTCGTTAATAAAACCAATAAAATATCTTTCATCTTCTTTATATATCTCATATATTAAAATTTTGTATTCTTGTCCTATAACAAAATCGAAAGGATGAGCTATATAAATCTTATAAAAGATATCATGTATATCTAAAATAATTGCGTTAGTAAAAATATCACTAACAGTGCCTTTTAAACTATAAATCATATATTTCCTTTTAGCGGTTAACTAAAACAAATAACACTATTAAGCTTAGAGCGATAACACTAGCAATAATGCTACTCATTAAAGCAATATCGCTTTTTTTCATCTTTTAAATTCCTCAGGTCTAGGAATTGGGTTACGTTTATGTTCACTTATACGGTGTAAATATTCGATTCTTTCTTTTACTTTTGGAGCAACTTCTCCACCTAAAAGATATCTATCGAGTTCTTCATAGGTAAATCCTAATTCTTTTTCATCGGTTTGACCGACATATAAACCTGCTGAAGGTGTGCGAGAAACTAAAGAATCTCTAACTCCAAGTAAACTACCTACTTTTCGTACTTCTTCTTTAGTTAAATAACATATTGGAAGTAAATCAACCCCACCGTCACCGTATTTTGTGAAATAACCAACATAAGATTCATCTAAATTGTCAGTTCCTACTACTAAATAACGATGGGCTTGTCCATATGCATATAAAATTGACATTCTCATCCTAGCTTTGAAGTTACCTTTAGTAGCACTATCAAATTCTTCTCCTTTTAAGGAAAATTCTTTCATAGCTTCATCAAACATCTTGCTTCCGTCAATCACGGAATAAGATAAACCTAAATCATTAACTAAAGTTAAACCATCTTTTAAATCTTCTTCAATGGAATTAATAGGCATTAAGATACAGTGAACTTTTTCTTTTCCTACAGCTTTTTTAAGTAAAGCTGCAACAACTGAAGAGTCCACTCCTCCAGAAATACCTACAACATAACCATCTTGTTTACTTTCTTTAAGATAGTCTTGTAAGAATTTACAAATAACTTCAATATATTCTTCTAATTTCATAATTAATTATAAAAATCAAAGATAAAGTCATCTAACATAACTTCATCTCCATCCATTGCTCCTGCCTCTTCTAAAGCATCATCCACTCCGATTTTTCTTAAGTGAGCTAATAATTTCATTAATCCTTCATCAGTGGTAATGTTAGTCATCTTATAGAATTTAACAATTTTATCACCCATAATACGATATAAATGGGCTTTTTCTTTGACAATGTAGAATTCTTTTTCTTCATCTTCAAGAGTATAAACTTTGGTATCTAATTCTTTTTCTTCAGTTCCATAAAGTGGGAATAAAGGAGTTTCTTCGATTAATTTAGCGCATTTATATAATAAAGGTTTAAGTCCTTCATCAGTTAAAGCGGAGATAGGAAATATCTCTTCTTTAACTTTTTGTTTAAATGCTTTTAAGCGTTTTTCACTACCTTCATCATCCATCTTAGAAGCAACGATAATCATTGGTCTTTTATCTAAACCAAATCCATATTCTTTTAGTTCATTATTAATAGTAACGTAGTCAACATATGGATCACGTCCATTTTCGGACATATCGACAACATGGACAATAACTCTACATCTTTCGATATGACGTAAAAATTGTAATCCAAGTCCTTTACCAACATGGGCTCCTTCAATTAGTCCAGGAAGATCCGCCATAACGAATGATTTATCTCCAATAGAAACAAGTCCTAGGTTAGGAGAAGTTGTAGTAAAAGGATAATCCGCTATTTCAGGTTTTGCGTTACTAACTAATGATAAAAGCGTAGATTTTCCTACACTTGGTAAACCAACTAAACCAACATCGGCTAATAATTTAAGTTCTAAAATGATTCTTTTAGATTCTCCAGGTTCACCATTTTCTGCGATACGAGGCACTCTATTAATTGAGCTTTTAAAACAGGTATTACCTCTTCCGCCTCTACCACCTTTTGCGACTTTTAATAATTTACCATCCTCATTTAAATCTCCTAAAAAAGAATGGTCTTTTTCTAAATAAACAACCGTGCCAAGCGGAACGTCAACGATTACATCGTCACTATTTTTACCAAATTGGTTTTTGATTCCACCGTTTTCGCCGTCTTTTCCAATAAAAGCTTTACTATGACGGAAGTTATATAGAGTATTAATTTTTGAGTTTGCTCTAAGAATTATAGAAGCACCTCTTCCTCCATTTCCTCCAGCAGGACCACCTTTAGGTACGTATTTTTCACGTCTAAAAGCGATAGCCCCATCGCCACCTTTTCCACTTCTAACTTCAATAACGCAACGGTCAATAAACATGTTTATTTTTCTTTTCTATATACTTTATTAATTACAACAGTAGGACGTTTTCTTCCTTCTGTTACTGCTTCTGCTAAATAGACACTCATCATTCCTAAAATAAAGAAAACAACAGTGAATAATAGTAATAACACGTTAACTACAAGCCAAGCTCCATATGCAATAGGGGAAATATTCCACCATCCTCCTAAGTAGCACATATAGAAGATGAATTCTAATAATGAAGAAATACAGAAGGTAACAAATGTTCCAATTGTAATACCTATTGTCCAGTTAAGTGGTTTAGTGGAAACACTTACCACACTAGAAAGAGCTAAATTGAACATCGCAGAGAAGTTATATTTTGATTTGCCTTTTGCTCTTTCTTCTCTAGCAAAAAGAACTTCTCCAGTTTTAAATCCAACATAAGGGACTTCAATTCTAAAAACTCTATTGCTTTCAGGTAATTTATTAACTTCATCAAGAACTTGACGATCAATTAATCTATAGTTAGCAACATTATCGGCAATTTTGACTTTACCAGAAAGTTTATTAAGCAATTTATAGTAGATTCCAGCTGTATTCTTTTTAAAAGAAGTATCTTTATCTCTGCTACCTCTTCTAGCATTAACTACTTGATAGCCGTTTTCCCACATTTCAATCATTTGAGGAATAATTTCTGGTGGATCTTGTAAATCAGCATCGATTGGGATGATAGCGTCTCCAGTTGCGGTTAATAAACCCGCTCTTACTGCGGATTCATGTCCCCAGTTACGGGAAAGATCAACAACAACTAAATTAGGTTTTTCTTTTTGTTTGTTGAGTAATAATTCTAATGTAGTGTCTTTACTACCATCATTAACTGCAACAATTTCAAATTCATAGTTTTTACATTCTTCTTCAACTTTAGAAATAGCTTCAAAGAATAAAGGTGCTACTTCTTCTTCGTTATACATTGGAACGACAATTGATATCTTTTTCATGTGAAATACCTCGATATAATTATACAAATTATTAAAATAAAAGACCACAAATATAGTGGTCTTTATAGCTTAACGATCAATAATTATTGTTGATCTGGGATAACTCTTACTTGAGTCTTGTCTTTACCAAGTCTTTCGTATTTGACAATACCATTAGCTGTTGCAAATATTGTATCGTCTCCACCTTTTTTGGTGTTAGCACCTGGATAAATACGTGTTCCTCTTTGACGGTAAATAATGCTACCACAGTGGCACCATTGACCATCTGCTACTTTAGCGCCTAATCTACGACCAGCGGAATCTCTACCGTTTTTTGTAGAACCGACACCCTTTTTACTAGCAAAGAGTTGGAGATTTAATTTAAACATCATAAGATGACACATCCTTTCTTTATTGTTCGATTTTGATGAATTTAGGATAGCTTTCTTCAATTGTCTTAAGTCCAGTTACAATAGTTTGTATCACTATTTCATCATGATTAGATATGTTTCCTTTTGCTTCTAGAAGGATATTTCCCTCTTCGTATACGTAATTGTAATTACGAATATTGTCTAGAGCATTTAATCCTCCAGTTACTACTGCACTTACAGCGGCGCATACGGTATCTTTTCCGTAAACATCACTATTAGCGTGGCCTTTCACTGATAAGGATGAAAACTTATTATCTAAGTAAGTAATCTTAACTTTAATCATATTAAGCGTTGATAGCTTCGATGACTAAGCAAGTATAAGGTTGACGGTGACCGATAGTCTTGTGTTCGTTAGTCTTTGATTTGTATTTGAAGACTCTAATCTTCTTTGAAAGACCTTGTTTGACAACTTTAGCGCTTACTGTAGCACCTTTAATGTAAGGTGTACCAACTTTAGCAGCTTTGTCTCCAATAAAGAGAACTTTATCGAAATTTACGACATCGTTTTCTTTAGCATCAAGTTTTTCAACATAGATTTTTGAACCGACTTCAACACGGATTTGTTTACCACCAGTTTCAATGATTGCGTACATAATGTCCCTCCTTCTTTAAGTTTTATTCACTAAGGACTCGCTATTAAGGTAAACCTTAAGTTTTTACTAACCTTCTCTATGCGGTTGTAGCTAGTGAGGCGACAACGCTAGTAATATATCATTTACTCTTTACTTTGACAATAATTAATTTATTAATTTTGTAGTTTCTTTCTCAGAAACAAGATTTAGTTTATCTAAATAATCAAATATCGAAATGTAATCTTTTCTGGTAATAATTATCGAATCAATAAGTCTGACATTTACTAAATAAGCTTTTTCTTTAATTAGTTTAGTCATATGGATGTCTTCTTCACTAGGAATGGCTATCTGACTAGGATGAGAATGAATCAGGTAAAATCCAGTCGCGTTATGAAGAACAACTTCTCTTAAAATGTCTTTTATAGATATAGAGATCTTTGAGGAGGTGCCGATGTATAAAATCTTCTCTTGTATTATTTTCTTATTCTTCATAAGCACCACTATTAATACTTCCTGAGATGAATCTCCTAAAGATCTCTGATACCTTTGAATAACCTTATAAATTAATTCTTCACGATTAATAAAATAAGGGTCTTCTTTAGATTGATTTTCCACTCGAATATAGATTTCTTTTACCGCTTCTAGAATTAAAGCTTTCACTTCTTTAATGCCACTAATTTGTTTTAAAAGTTCGTTATTGCTATGAATAAGACCTTCTAAACCACCAATTTTACTTAATAGTTTAGTGGATACTTCTATAACATTTTCTGTTTTAGTACCACTACCTAAAACTAAAGCAATTAACTCTATATCAGATAAAGTTTTGATACCATATCGAGTAGCCTTTTCTCTAGGTCTTAATGATGTAGGTAAGTCCTTTATCTTCATTAAGCCCAGGTAAATTTCCAGCCACCTACAGTGGCGTTACCTTTTTTAGATAAGAACAGTTTATAGATAATAACTGAAATAACTGCAGTTGCTAAAATTGCTAAAACTGCGGTTAATGTAATTGGTTCGCCAACACATATATTATTGGCTTCTTTTTCTGTTAAAGGTTTATAAATCATTTCATAGTCCTCCTCATAATATAGGACGTTAGAAAAATGAAAAATTATAATAAACTTTGCAGATTTTTAATTTTTATGTATTATTTTTTCATTCAGTTGCTTTAAATAATTTTTCTTAAAGTTTTTAATGCCACCAAAAAAAGCATTTTCACTTTTGGTTAGATAACCTTTATTAGCCTTATAAGCAAGTAAACTAATATATGCATATAAATCAGCTAATTGCATAAAAGGACTTTCGTTTTGTATTGTTTTAATTATTTTGCATTTATTAAATCTTGAAATAAATGCTGAAGAAATTACTAGGCTTAAATCATGCTGACCATAATCATAATGAATAATTAACTCATCATAATCATCAAAGCAATCTAAATTATCATCTATCATTTTGGTTATTGAATTTGTAAGAGCAACAAGAATATTCTCTTTTACATTACTTTTTATTGTTTTAGGGATAAATATTTGAAATTTGGCATATTTAGAAAATAGAAATAAATTAATAAATAATTTCCATCTATCTTCTCTTTTTAAATTTCCATAAGGTTTTTCACCTCGAACAAGATTGCCTACATGGACAAAATGGTCGCCTCCTTCTAGATGTTTTAGGTTATTATGAAATTTATTAATCGCCACTTCATTATCATCTTTAGGATCAACACATACAAAAGCGACTATATATAATGGGTTATCGTCGTCTTTAATTGAAAAATTACCGCTTTCATCAACAAAAATGTTTAATAAAAGTTTCTTTTTCATACAAAAAAAGTGGGAACAACCTCCCACATCCCGATGGACCCCAGTTTCCTGCGCCCACTTTTATAGTAACATAATTTATTACTTTTTCAATGTAAAGATGAGATTTTTTAAAAATGTTATTTTTCTTTCTTGCTTTCATTTTATATTTCCATGATTCTTCGATTATATTTGTTTTGCTTATAGTAAAACAAAAACAAACTGAATTCTATTGTAAGTATACTTAAATAAATTCATAGTCCTCCTTATAATATAGGACGTTAGAAAAATGAAAAATTATGATAAAAATTAAAAACGAGAATAATTCCCGTTTTTTAATTATAAATATATTGTAGATATAGAGTTATTTGATCTTTGCTAAGTTATCTTTAAGATGAGCAAGATTATCTAAATGTGTTTGTAATTTAGCTTTTTCGTTATCAATCTTTTCTTTAGGTGCTTTTGCTAAGAAGTTTTGATTATTAAGCATTCCATTACATCTAGCAATTTCTTGTTCTTCTTTTTCAATCTCTTTCTTTAAAGTAGCAATTAATTCATCTTTATTAATATCATTAGCGATAATCACTTCAGCGTTATCATGGACCAATAAATCACCGATTTCTTTATCGCTAGTTTCGTTAATAAATTCGACATTAGAAAAAGTAAATCTATTAAGATAAATCTCAAAACTAGAAAAGACATTAGTCTTTAAATGAACTTTGATATTAAGTTTAGCGTTAGGGGCTAAATGATTCTCAATCTTGTAGTTTCTAACATCCTTAATAATATCAAATAATAATTCTACCTCTTTGTCGCTTGTAGAATCTTTAATCTCTTCGTTCACTGTTGGATAAGTTTCTTCCATAATTGAATTTAAGTGAATTGGTAAAGCTTGATAAAGTTCTTCAGCGATAAAAGGAGTATAAGGATAAATTAATTTGATAATATTCTTTAAGCAATAGAATAAAGTTTGATATGTTGCTTCTTTAGCTTTTATGTCTTCTCCGTTAAGAGTAACTTTACTCATCTCTAAATATTGAGAACAGAAGTCGTCATAAACGAAATTATATAAATGATTACTAGCAGCGTTAAAGTCATATTTATCCATATTTTTAGTGACATTAACAATAGTCTTATTAAGTCTATTTAAAACATAACTATCAATAGGAGAAAGGTTTTCTAGTTTACCTTCTTTAAAGCCACTAGGTAAAACACTTAATACATATCTAGCACTGTTCCAGATCTTATTTAGATAGTTATTAGAAGCTTGAACTTTCTCTTCGATATATCTCATATCTTGACCTGGAGTAGTATTTGTAGTCATAAAATATCTAAGAGCGTCCGCTCCATATTTAGCAATAACATCCATTGGATCTACACCATTTCCTAAGGATTTAGACATTTTTCTCCCTTTTTCATCACGAATTAATCCGTGAATAACTACATCCTTAAATGGTCTTTGTTTAGTCATTTCTAAAGATTGGAAAATCATTCTAGAAACCCAGAAGAAGATAATATCGTATCCAGTAACTAAACAAGATGTAGGGAAATACCTATCTAAGTCATCTGTCTTAGAAGGCCAACCCATCGTGCTAAAAGGCCATAATGCACTAGAGAACCAAGTGTCTAGTACATCACTATCTTGTTCATAGTTTTCTATATCACTTGGTGGTTCAATAGAGACTACGACTTCTCCTGTTTCTTTATGGTAATAAGCTGGAATTCTATGACCCCACCAAAGTTGACGAGAAATACACCAATCTTCAACGTTTTCCATCCAAGAAGTGAATACTTTTTCAAATCTAGTTGGGATGAAGTTAACTTTTGAATCTCCTTCTTGATTCTTTAAAGCTTGATCCGCTAAAGGACGCATCTTAACAAACCATTGTTTTGAAAGCATTGGTTCAACAACTGCGCCTGTTCTTTCGGAGTGCCCAACGTTATGAACTAACTTTTCAATTTTTATGAAATTGCCATCTTTTTTAATTTGTTCTACTAAGGCTTTACGACATTCAAATCTGTCCATTCCTTCGTATTTTCCGCATAAAGAATTCATAGTGGCATCTTTGTTAAAAATTATTGGTTTAGGGAAACCATATTTTTCCCCAATAATAAAGTCATTAGGGTCATGGGCTGGAGTACATTTCATGGCGCCAGTACCAAATTCTACATCAACATATTCATCTGCAATAATTTTGATTTTATCTCCGTTAGCAGGATTTATGACATATTGACCAATGTATTTTGTATATCTTTCATCGTTAGGATTAACAACAACACAGACATCACCAAACATTGTTTCAGGTCTAGTTGTAGCAACTATTAAATATTCTTCACTACCAACGATAGGATATTTAAAGTAGAACATTTCACCTGGATCATCTTGGTGAATAACTTCAATATTGCTTAAAGCGGTTTGTTGAACTGGATCCCAGTTAATGATTCTTTCACCTTGATATATTAATCCTTTATTATATAAATCTACGAAAACTGTCTTAACTGCGTAATTAAGTCCAGCGTCTAAAGTAAATCTTTCTCTAGAATAATCTAAGGAAACACCCATTACTTCCCACTGCTTGCGGATATTTAAAGCATATTCATCTTTCCATCCCCAAGCGGCTTTTAAGAAATCTTCTCTACTGATTTTAGTAACATCAACTCCGTTATTATAAAGTTTTTGCATAACTTTAGCTTGAGTTGCAATACCGGCGTGATCCATACCTGGAAGCCATAAGGTGTCGTAACCTTGCATTTTCTTATAACGGATTATGATATCTTGGATAGTAACATCCCACGTATGACCTAAATGTAACTTACCAGTAACATTAGGTGGAGGTATAACAATACTAAATGGAGGTTTTGATTTATCTCCTGCCTTAAAATAATCTCCTTTAAGCCAGAAATCGTATTTACCTTCTTCTACTTTTTTTGGATCATAACGTTTGTCTAACATAGTGAATCTCCTTAAATAAATAAAAAGCGTCCATTTCTAAGGACGCTATTAATGCGCGGTACCACCTTAGTTCTAGATATTTTATATCTAGCACTTCGTTATTGTTCGTTAAGGATGAACTTCCTCCTCCAAAGCGACCCTTCACTAACTATTCTTACTAGCCTTCCACCTACGCTAGCTCTCTATAAAGGTAAGTTAGTTACTTCCTCTTCTTCAACGGACTAACAATATTATATTTGTTTAAATGAAAATATAAAGAATTATTTTATATCGTTATTCATCTATAAAGAATGTAATACCTTTAAAATCATTAACTCTTACTTTTAAGGTATGACCACCTTTAAGTTTTCCATATAAATAAGCGCTAACCATATAACCATGTTTTACATCTACTTCTTTTCCATCAATCATTAATCTCAATGAAGTAAAACCTTTATATAAAACTGCTGTTTGGCCTTCCACCATACGACAATAATTTTTAATTGTAATGATGTAATCAATCCAAAATATTGTGATAAACAATAACCAGAAGATAATTGCTATAAGAAGGGCGATATTTAAAGAAATACAAACTAAAACAGGTATAAGAATACCATAAGAAACTAAAAACACTAGAGTTATAATTAGTTTTTCTGTTAAACCTCTTTCTTTATATCCTTTTAAATAAGGAGCGTCATAAGGAAAACCCTCTTTTACAGGAGGAACAACTATATTTTTCCTTTTTTCTCTAACTTCTTGTGGTTTATTTTCCTTTTTGATTGGATAACCACAATGAGGACAAGCATTAGCTTCTGAACTAACACTTCCTCCACATTCAGGACATTTTAATAAAGACATAAATATTTCCTTCTTTATTTAATATGATCTTCAATATAAGCTTTTACAGGATTAAATGTAGAAGACTTTAATATTGAAGTATAGAACTTATCTAAATGTAAATTAACTTCTTTTAAATGCTTTTCTAGTTTAGCTTTTTCGCTTTGGTTGATTTTATCAACCTTAGTTAATACTGCAAAACAGTTGATATTACGCTCCAAAGTGAAGTTAATTATATTAATATCATCATCACTAAGTTCTCTACGAGAATCTAATAAGAAAACAACTAGTTTTAGATTTGGATTATCTTTAAAATAGTCTTCCATTGTTTTTTGGAATAAAGCATCTAAATCTAATCCACCTTTAGCGTAGCCATATCCAGGAGCATCCACTAAATATAAGGAGTCATCAATATCATAATAATTTAATAATTGAGTATGACCTGGTTTACTAGAAACATACGCTAACTTCTTTTTAGAGCATAAAGCATTAATAAAAGAAGATTTACCAACGTTACTTCTTCCACATAGTAAAACCTCCGGTAAGTTTTTACCGGGGGCTTCACTTAATTTGGAAGCTGATTTAATAAATGTAGCGTTCTTAAAATTAATCATTATTTATAAAACAAACTTTTGTCGCATCATCTACAGTTTCCATAAAGACAATATTTAGAGTGTCTTTCACTTCTTTAGGAAGTTCATCAACGTCTTTTTTATTATCTTTAGGAACAATTATAGTTTTAATTCCGCTTCTTAAAGCGGCTAAAGATTTTTCTCTAAGTCCTCCAATAGGTAAAGCATTACCTCTTAAAGTAACTTCGCCAGTCATTGCGACATCTGGATTAACAGGAGTTTGGCTTAAACAGGAGATAATTGCACAAGTCATAGCGACTCCTGCACTAGGTCCGTCTTTAGGAACAGCGCCTTCAGGTACGTGAATATGAATATCGTTATTGATGAATAGATCTGGGTCAATATGATATTTACTCGCGTTAGCCTTAACATAGTCTAAAGCAATAGTCGCGCTTTCTTTCATCACATCTCCAAGTTTACCAGTTAAAACTAGTCCACCTTTACCCTTAAAGTAGGTTACTTCGATAGGAAGAATATCTCCTCCATATTCGGTATATGCTAGACCAGTCACAACTCCGATTTGTTTATTAGCTTCTTTTTTAGAATCTTCAAATATTGGAACACCTAAATATTCTCTAACTTTAGCTTCATCGATTTCGATATGTTCAATACTTGGATCTTTAACAATTGCAACTGCAACTTTTCTTAAGCAAGAAGCAATTTTTCTTTCTAAGTCACGGACACCGCTTTCTCTTGTGTAGTGACGAATAATGAATTTAATTGCTTCATCCGTAAAGCTAGCTTGTTCTTCTTTTAATCCATTTATAGTTTTTTGTTTACTGATTAAATGGTTTTTAGTAATTTGTACTTTTTCTAACTCGGTATAGCTAGAAAGTTGAATTAACTCAAGTCTATCTCTTAAAGGTCCAGGGATATTTTCTAAGTAGTTCGCAGTACAGATAAATAAAACATCGCTTAAATCATATGGTTCTTCCACATAATTATCATTAAATGCTGTATTTTGTTCTGGATCAAGTACCTCTAATAAAGCGCTAGCAGGATCACCCTTATAGCTAGAAGCTACTTTATCGATTTCATCAAGCAAGAAAACAGGGTTAGTAACTTGTGCTTTTCTCATTCCTTGAATGATTCTTCCAGGCATAGAGCCGACATATGTGCGTCTATGACCTCTAATTTCAGCTTCATCAGAGATACCACCTAAGCTAGCTTTAAAGAATTTTCTTCCTAAAGCGCGCGCAATAGATTTACCCAAAGAAGTTTTGCCAGTTCCTGGAGGACCAAAGAAACATAGAATTGGACTTTTTAAGTTACCAGTTAATTTTTTAACTGCTAAATATTCGACAATTCTCTTTTTAGGAGTTTCTAGTCCGTAATGATCTTCATCTAATATTTTTTCAACATTGTTAAGATCATCATTATCCTCGGTTTTTTGATACCAAGGAATATTCATTAAAACATCAACATAAGATTGGATTAGGGCACCTTCAAGAGATCCTTGAGGCATCATATCGAATTTTTTAAGTTCTGCTTTAACCTTCTTTTTGATATTTTCTGGGTAAGGATATTTCTCTAAACGTTCTAAAATTGAATCTGGAGAAGATTTATCATCAACGTCTTCTCCAAGCTCTTTTTTGATCGCTTTAAGTTTTTCTCTTAAATAGTATTCTTTTTGACTCTTTTCAGTAGATTGTCTTACTGTTTCAGCAATACTTGATTCAATTTGATTCTTAGTTTCTTCACCTTTAATCATGGTCATAACCATGGTGAATAAAGATTCAATATCATCTTTTTCAAGTAATAATTGCTTTTGTTCAATAGGAGCGTCAACGAAACCCGCTAAAGCGTAGATAACTTCTACGATATTAGGGTTCTTATTAATATTATTGATTAAGCTCTTTGGCATGTTATTCATTAATGAAGGCATGCTTTCGAGTTGTTGATTAATTGCTTCTAAATAGGCTCTTGAGACTTTTTCATCTTCAATAGAAGGAGTTTCAAGTAAATCTCCTTGAGAAACAAAATATTTATTTGTTTCATCATAGAAGATGTTAGTGAACTTCACTCTATCGAGAACTTCCACACGAACTTTGACAGTCTTGTCTCTATCAGTAAAGCTTACAATACGGCAAATGACACCGTAATTATATAAATCGTCAAGTTTAGGTGTATCAATATTGCTATTACGTTGAGTGGTAATGAATATTAATGAATCACTCTCTCCTTGAGCGGCTTTAATTGCGTTTACTGAAAAAGATCTACCTGCTTCAATAACTTTTTGGTTACCAGGAAAAACAATTAATCCTCTTGTGATTAAAAGTGGTAAGGTTAAGGATTGTTTACTTTTCGCCATAAGCCCTCCTTTATTAGTAAATATTAGTCGTTATTGTTCCAGAGTACGTTTTCCACTCTTTGCATTTTGATTTGGTGTTTGAATTGATCAAGTTGACCACCAACTGCTTTTTTAACGTCTTCAGCTGTCATCTTGTATTCATCAGCAAGCTTAGCGATTTCAAAATCAACATCAGCGTCAGTAACTTCAATTTCTTCTTTCTTAGCAATTTCTTCGAAGATTAAGTAATTTGCAGTCTCTTTAGCGGCGGTTGTCTTTAATTGGCTTTCAAATTGTTCTTCTGTTTGACCAATTACTTGTAAATATTGTTCTAAGTTAAGTCCAGATTGAGTCATTCTTTGTAAGAAATCTTGTTTTCTTTGTTCAACTTGGTTATCTAAGATTTCTTCTGGGATATCAATCTTGGAGTTCTTATTGATTTCTTCAACAACTTTATTGATAAAGTCATTTCTTACTTTGTTTTTAGCTTCTTCAAGTTTCTTAGCTCTTAAATGTTCTTTAAGTTCTTCGACTGTAGAAACATTAGGAATATTTTGTTCTTTAACAAATTCTTCATCTAATGTAGGAAGTTTCTTAGCTTTTACTTCGTGAATGTCACATTCAAATACCGCTGGTTTACCTTTTAAGTTTTCTGTGTATTGTTCAGGGAAAGTAACGTTAACATCGACATGTTCGTTAGCTCCATGACCAACGAGTTGTTCTTCAAATCCTGGGATAAAGGAATGACTACCTAAGACTAATTCATAGTTTTCAGCACTTCCACCTTCAAAAGTTTCGCCGTTAACTTTACCAACGAAATCCATGACCACTGTATCACCTAAAGCAGCTTTATCTTCTTTTAAAACTAAAGTAGCGTTCTTTTCTAATAATGAATTAAGTTCTTTTTCAACATCTTCATCAGTAACTTTTGCTTCTTCTTTACCGACTGAAAGGCCTTTATATTCTCCTAATTCAACTTCAGGAGCGGTTACAATAGTAAATTTAACTTCTAATTCATCTAATGTTAATTTAGTAACATCGACCTTTGGTTGAGCAAATGGTTGGATGTTGTCTTCTTCCATGATTGCTTTATAGATATCAGGTAATAAAGAATCAATAGCGGTATTGAGTACTTCGCCTTGATTAACTTTGTCCTTAACTAAATTTAAAGGAGCTTTACCTTTTCTAAAGCCTTTGATTTCCACTTTACTAGCGGCTTTTTCAAATGCTTTTTCTTGTGCTTTTTTCCAGTCTTCTTTGTCCACTGTTACTAATACTTCAACGTGAGCGTGTTCAAGTTTATTAATTTTTCTTTCCATTATTTTTCCTCCAATAATGCAAAAAGATTATAAACAAGTTTATATATTAAAACAAGTAAGATACTTAAATTATTTGTAATTTAACGAAAAGAACTCCCAATGTGGAAGTTCATGTAACTATTTCGCTTATTTAAAAGTCCTCAAGTGAACTAGATATTTTGCTTGCTAGTTCCTCTACTTGTTCATTAGTTTCTATTTCTAGGTCTAATCTCATGTAACTAGAAGTAATTTTCTTTAAGGCTAACAAAAGATTAGGATCTTCATAGTCAACCTCATCTGGATAGATATAAATAAGATAACTAGATAATATTTGTAAAGCGTTTTCACTAAGTGAAGAATCTTTGAATTCTTCTTGCATCTTACTTTTAAGAATCATAAATTCAGTTCCCTCAAAAGGAGGTTTAAGTTTCTTAGGATTAACCGTAATCATTTTATCGACATGTAAGAAATTAAATTCTTTATCAACTTCTTTTTGAACTAATAAAAGTAAACAGAAACTTCTAATTGATTGTTTAGGGAAACTAGTTAATATCTTATTTATATATAAATAATAAGGTCTAAGGTCTTTTTCTCTTAAGGAATCTAGACCTCTAAGTACGTTAGAAGGGTCTTTAGAAAGAAGTAACTTTTGCGTTTCTTCTTCATCTAAATAGGTAGGACCTTCTTTTTGCATATATCTTTCCACGATCTCAGGGAGCTTTTGAAGGGTTTCTTCAGCTTGTTGAGAGTGATAAGGAAGGTTTTCATAGTACTTGATAGCTTCTTTTGCTTTATTGAATTGTCCACATAAACAAAGAAGCTCGACATGGCTACTCATAAGAGTAGGTAGTCGAACTTCTAATATTTCTCTTTTTTCTTCAATGAAATGAAGAGCTTCGTTAAGTTTGTTTTGAGCCACTAAAGCGCTTAAGCAATAATATAAATCTTCTACGTTAGATGATGTACGAGTAAGTTTTACCACTAATTCGTATTGTTTTTTATCAAATAAGCTCTTGTAGTTGTCCATAACTATGATAGTAAGTATTTAGTAATAATTTAGTAGTTTTAACTAAAGTTACTTTATTTTTCTGGATTTACTTCAATAGCGCCGTCTCTGCAGAAAACGATACGTGTTCCAGCTAAAGAAAGCCAGTTAGAACCACGTTTAACTTTTCTCCAACTATCCTTAGTGCCGCCATATTGAATACGAGCAAGCTTCATACAGTTATAGAAACAGTTGTATTCGATCTTTCTAACACTTGCAGGGATAAAGACGTTCTTTAAGTTAACGCAGTTAGCAAATGCACCTGCGCCTAATGTTTCGACTCCAAAAGGAATAACAGCTTCTTCAAGGTTAACGTTTTGAGCGTATTCATGACCACCGATAGAACGGATGTTGTCAGGGAGTTTTTGTAGAGCTACAGCTCTATTGTCCACTACTGGAGTTGGAGCAACAGGTTCAGCGTTATCAATAACTTCTTTTTTAGGAGCTTCTGGTTTAGTGTAATACACCGGAATAGGAGCTAAAGCACCATCATTATTGAATCCTTGAATAACTGGAGCAGGTTGACCGTTAGCCATATTAGTACCGTTATTTACAATAACAGTGACAGGTGTAGGTGCTGGAACTGAGTTATATTTGTTATATTCATCAAGGTAACGTTGCATATTAGCTTCGTTTTTGACGTAAACTCTATTCTTAAAGCACTTGCAGTAAATAATATGAGCGAAGATGGTAAGAACAAATAAGGCTCCAAAGAAACCATATGAGAAGTTAGCAGGATAATAAACTGAATTTCCACCAACAAGACTTGGTTTAATGAAGTTAGCGTATATGTTCATTCCTACGATAATGCCATAATAGAAAATTGAAGTGATGAATAATCTTTTAGTAATACTATAAGGTAATTTCCAGTGGGAGAGTTTACCGCTACAAGCCATAACCATGAATCCGATGAATAAGACTAAAGCGAATACACCCATAAGTAATAAATTGAAGACCATAATGTATGAAACGATATTCATAATTACAGTGCTTAAACCATTTCCGTCAAAGACAAAGTCTTTAAAATGGTCGATGTAACGGGATAATTGGCTTACTTCTCCAGTAAAGAGACAGAAGAAATGTTTAAAGAAATCAATACCCATTAAGTTAGACTCTTGGCTTCCGTTATAAATGTTACAGTAAGGCAAGAATAAAGTTAAAACATAGATTGCTACTACCACTAGACAGACAATCATTGAAAGAATTACTCCAGTTGAGTAATGATAAAGTAACTTTTTACCGTAAGCTTCTCTAGGACGTGCCATATTATTTAATCCTCACTCTATTCTTTCTTAAAATGCTGAAATCCTTCATTCTCCAACAGAAGTTAGGATATCCGCATGTACCAGGAGTGTTGAGTCTAGCTTTATTATCAAGCATCAAGATATCTTGAACAGGTAAGATAGTTAAATAGCTAGGTAAATCTAAGATGTATTTAATGATTCTATAGTAGAGGTCTCTTTCTCTACATCTGAATCTATTTCTTAATTGCATCTTTTCGTCATTACTTAAGCCTTTAATCCAGCCGTATAATGTTTCATTATCATGAGTACCACTATAAACGACCATACCTTCACTACTTCCTGGTTCTGGATCAAAGAATTTGAATTCTGCAACATACATTCCAGGAAGATGTAAACGATCCCTAAGCTCTAAAACACTTGGGAAAAGGTCACCAAGATCTTCCGCAATGATTTTCATTGTAGGATTTTCTTTCTTTAAAGCTTCAAAGAAGGCGTCTCTAGGGCCAACTTTCCATTCCCCGTGCATTGCGGTGTCTGCGTCGCCAGGAATGACATAGTAAGTATCAAACGCTCTAAAGTGGTCGATTCTTAAATAGTCACAAATTCTACCTAAGTAGCTAACTCTATCGACTAAGAAAGCATAATTATCTTCTTTCATCTTGTCGAATAAGTAGATTGGAGAACCCCAAAGTTGTCCAGTTTCACTGAATGCATCTGGTGGAACACCTCCAACAAGAGTTTGTTTGTTATTTTCATCGAATGCGAATAAGTCTTTTCTAAGCCAGCATTCTGCACTATCAACACCGACATAGAAAGGCATATCAGCGATAACACTGATGTTCTTTTCGTGAGCATATGCTAATAAGTGTTTCCACTGTTTTAAAGCAACATATTGTTCGAAAATAACTAAATCTATTTCATCTAAGTATTTCTTAGGTGGGTTGTTGTGGTTATCGAAATAGTTAATTTCGTATTCACTCCATTGAGTCCATGGAGCGTAGTTGTTGTGTTTTTTGAATACCTCGTATGTAGCGTATTTCATAACCCAAGGGTAACGGGTTTTGAATTTCTTCATACCTTCCATTTTGGTCTTTGAGTAGTTCTCGAAAGCTTTCTTGAGATATTTCTCTTTAAAGTGATGTACTTTCCAATAATTAATGTAAGGAGAATTCTTTCGATAGGTTGGAACGTTTTCGAGTAATCCTTCCTCCACTAATAAATCGAGAGAAATGTATCTAAAGTCAATAGCTTTAGAGTAAGTAGACATATATGGAGAATCTCCAAATCCTAAAGGGTTTAATGGAAGAATCTGCCAATATCTGTAGTGATGTTTACTAAGCCAATTGATCCACTTGTAAGCATCAGGACCAAAATCGCCTATTCCGTGGTTTCCAGGTAACGAAGCCACCGGAAGTAAAAGTCCGACATTTGTTCTCATATAAAAATTACCTCGCTCTTATTATAAAATAAGACAATAATTTTTGCATTAAAAAAGACATTAAAGAAATAATTTCAAAATTATTGAGTCTAAAATCATCATCCCCTCATAAGTAGGAATGATGGTATTGTTTTCTATAAATAGAAAACCGTTTTTAATAAATTCATCTATCTCGGCTTGTTTTGTCTTATATAAATCTATATTAAATTTTTCATTAAATAGCTCAAAATTAAGCCCAAATATCGTTCTTAGATTGAGCATAATATAGTAGTTAATGTCTTGTTTAGGAGTGACTTCTTCTTCTACGAATCTCGTTACTCCTTCTAGATACTTATTGATACTTTTTGTGTTCGTATATCTCACGTTATTTACGTATCCAGAAGCCCCTAGACCCACTCCATAATATTGTTCATCTTTCCAATAAGTTAAATTATGTAAGGAATATTTGTCTTTTTTAGCCCAATTAGATATTTCGTAATGAATATAGCCTTTTTCTTTTAGCGTTGAAGAGACTAAATCATAATATTGTCTTGATATATCTTCACTAGGTTCTTTTACTCCATCTATATAGAATTTAGTGTTCTCATTAACGGTTAAAGAATAACAAGATATATGTTCTACATCTAAATCTAAAATATTATTAATGTCTTTTTTAAGTAAAGAAAGGGTAGAGTTAGGTAAACCTAAGATTAAGTCTACATTTATGTTATTAAACCCCACTTCTCTAGCCTCTTTTATGCACCTAATTACATCCTCATAAGTATGATGACGAGAGATATTTTTTAATATTTTGTTAGAGGTAGATTCTACACCTATAGAAAGTCTATTAACTCCATAACTTTTAAGAAGTTTAAGTTTATCTAAAGTTAAAGAATCAGGATTAGCCTCAAAAGTATACTCCTTTATATTGTAAATATAAGGATATATAGTTTCGAGTAACCCTTTTAGCTCGTCTATCTCTAAACAAGTAGGAGTTCCTCCTCCTACGTAGATTGTGTCTAGTTCCTTTATATTATAGGAAGTTAATTCTTCCTTTAATTTTATTAGATAAGGTTTTACGAAAGTAGAAAAATACTGCAACTTGGTAAAGTCACAGTATGAGCATAAATATTTACAAAAAGGAATATGAATATATAACGCTTTTGGTTTATTCATCTTCTTTTTCTTTATAATCGTTAAGTTCTTTCGCTACTTTATCGTCATCAATTGGTTTTAAGATACGATTAAGTTCTTCTTCTACGATTTCTTTCTCGTCTGGCTTCTTTTGATCACTTTTAAGCTTAGGATGAGTGAATTTATAGATTAAGAAAGTAACTATAGCAATAACAGCGACACTTCCTACTATCGCAATTAAGATAATTGCAGCGTTTCCATTTCCTTTAGCGAATAACATAATTAATTTCTCCTATTAACTGGTGAATAAATAAATTTATTCTTTACTTGTTCTTTACGGTAATAACCGAGTTCTGCGAGATGATCCATACTGGTTCTAGCGGTTTCATATACACAATGATTGAATTTCTTATATTGTTGAATGGTATAGTTCATTCCAAGTCTACAGTGACGGGCATAGAAACGTGCTTCACCTTTTTTTAAAGAAGGGTCACTTTCAAGAAGATATTGTTCAAGTCTTTGCGCTTCTTTTTCATCCACTTGAGGAATAACAATATTTATCGCCATTTCTCCAGCGTCTTTAACTATTTCCACTTCTTTTACTGGAGCGGCTTCTTCTTTACGTTCAATAGATTTTTCTATTTCTTTTGTTTCTGGTTTATCTTCTTCTTCATCAACTTGGAAGAATTCTTCCTTAATGAACTGAGTCTTAAATTTAACGATATAATCGATGAAATTATTGATTAAAGGTTCATGGAAATCTAAACCAAATCTCACAAAATAAGTAACATCATTATATTTTTGAGCGTCAGTTAATAGACGTGTCATATGTTCTTTAGCTTCGACAAATATGTTTTCAATAGGTAATAAACAAGCAAGTTCTCCAATACTATCTCTAGCTAAAACCGCTTTCGCTAATAATAAAGCGATTTCATCACTATATCTATCGAATGGTTTTACCATAACTGTATAAAAATAAACGATATAACTACGAATAATAGGCTCAACAATAGTGTTATTAATGAAATTACATAAATCATTCATCAATGGTTCAATTAAGTTATATGGAGCGCTTGTATAATTACGACCAATTAAGACTTTATTTGATCTATCTTCATCATTCTTCATTCTTAAGTAAGAATCATCATTACCGATTAAGAATCTATGTAATGTTTGAATGAAGGCTATATCAATTGAGTTTGAATAATGTCTTTTTAAGTAATTTAAAGCATCAATATATCTAGGTAAGATGGAATTTTGTTCATCTAAGTATTTAATTTCATTTCTTAGAATGGATCTCATTCTTACTTCACTACTATCTAGTTCTTCGTTTTTAGCAACACTTTTAAGTAGATTTAAGTAACAATAATATTCTAAAGAAGAATAGTCTTCTGGATTAACACTTGAAAGCTCTCTCATTACTTTGAGTAACTTCATCTCCATTTGAGCGTTTTTAGAAATTATGTATTGGCAAGCACATAAAACATATTCACTTTTACTAAAAGTAAATAATCCTAAAGGCTTATTATAAGTCTTACGATAGGCAAGAATATTTGCCCAGATATTGTCCACTAAAGAGGTGTTCAAAGCTTTCATTACTTCAGTTTTAGAAGCGTAAAGATCTTCAGTGAAACGGAATGCTAAATCAGTATTTGCCATGGAAATATTATATATTTATCCAATTTCTTAAACAAGGCTATTAGTAGAATATTAGTATTTGAGATTAATCTTGTTCTCAATAATATATGTGATATAATGTAACCAAGAACGGAGCCCCTCATACTATACTAAAATGGTTACTTAGTAAGGGCTTCTTTTATTTTATCAGCATTCCAATAAGACATAATAGAAGACATATAAGGCTTATTTTTACGAGTGTTATTAACTCTTTACAATAATCTCTCAATGTAGCTACCTCCTTTCTATACGAGTATAGTTCAAGAGGTTTCCGTTCCGAGTTTTAACGACTTTTCTTTGTCGTGATAAAATTATATATGAATTATTGAACGTAGTAAAATAATTTGTAATTATTTTACTTATAGTTAGTGTTTTTGACGACAATAAAAGTGCTGATTATACATAAAAAAAGAGTAGTATTTCACAACTACAATTATTTGTAAGCAAAGATATAATACAAAGTATTAAAACTACTAATTAAATACTAGTTATCTACTTCTTCATCAATTGCTAAGATTGACATAAATGCTTCTTGAGGAACCTCGACAGAACCGATCTTCTTCATACGTTTCTTACCTTCTTTTTGCTTTTCAAGAAGCTTTTTCTTACGAGAGATATCTCCACCATAACATTTAGCTAAGACATCTTTTCTCATGGCTTTAACGTCTACTCTAGCAATAATCTTTCCTCCAATAGCGGCTTGGATAGGAACTTCAAATTGTTGACGAGGAATAACTGTTTTTATTCTTTGAATAATAGCAAGTCCTCTATTATAGCAACTTGGTTTATAAACAATACTACTTAAAGCGTCCACTACTTGGCCATTAAGTAAGATATCTAGTTTTACTAGATTACTTGCTTTATAACTTGAATATTCATAGTCAAAAGAAGCATATCCTTTAGTGTAGCTTTTAAGTTTATCAAAGAAGTTAAAGACTATTTCGCTTAGTGGTAACTCATAGATAAGATTCATTCTAGTATCATCTAGATAGACTAAATCTCGATAGATACCTCTTCTATCTTGGCAGAGTTCCATGATTGCTCCTACATATTCTTTAGGAGTCATAATGTCCGCTTTAACATAAGGTTCTTCAATAGAAGAAATCTTGCTTACATCTGGTAATTTAGATGGGTTATCAATGTTAATTGTAGTCCCATCTGTCATATTTACATGATATATAACACTAGGAGCGGTCAAAATTAGATCAAGGTTATATTCTCTTTCAAGTCTTTCTTGAACAATATCCATATGTAATAGACCTAAGAATCCACATCTAAAACCAAATCCTAAAGCTTGAGAAGTCTCGGCCACAAATTGTAAAGATGCATCATTAAGAGATAACTTCTCTAAAGCATCTTTTAAATCTTGATATTTCTTAGAGTCCACTGGATATAGACCACAGTACACCATTGGGTTCATAACCTTATATCCTGGTAAAGATTCTTTACTAGGATGGTCCACTAAAGTGATGGTTTCACCAGGATGGACATCTTTGATGTCCTTAATTTGAGCAGTGATATAGCCAACCATACCACTTTTTAAAGATTCCACTTTAAGTTCATTAGGGGTTCTAATACCCACTTCAGTAACTAAATATTCTTTATCAGCAGCCATTAAACGTATTTTATCGTTTACTTTTACTTGTCCTTGTTTAATTCTAACTAGGACCACTACTCCGCGATAAGAATCGTAATAACTATCAAATATTAAGGCTTGTAAAGGAGCAGAGTCATCTCCGTTAGGTGCAGGTACTTCTCTAATTATTTGTTCTAATAAATCATGTACACCCACTCCTGTTTTAGCGCTTATATTAATTGCTTGATCTGCAGCGATACCAATTCTAGTTTCTATTTCTTTTTTGACTACATCAGGTCTAGCGCTAGGTAAATCAATCTTATTGATTACAGGGATGATAGTTAGGTCATTATCTACTGCTAAATAGCAGTTAGCTAATGTTTGAGCTTCCACTCCTTGAGTGGCGTCCACTACTAAAATAGCTCCTTCACATGCTGCTAAAGAACGAGATACTTCGTAGGTAAAGTCAACATGCCCAGGAGTGTCTATCAAATTGAAAATATATTCTTCGCCATCATCTGCTTTGTAACTTAAAGTTACAGCGTTAAGCTTAATGGTAATTCCTCTTTCTCTTTCTAAATCCATGGAATCAAGGATTTGATCGACCATGTCTCTTTGTTCAATAGCGCCAGTTTGCTCTAAAATACGGTCCGCTAAAGTGCTTTTACCGTGGTCAATATGGGCAATAATAGAGAAATTTCTTATTTTCTTTTGATTGAATTCCATAACGTTAACAATAGTAGCATATTTTACTTATTGTAAAAACTAGAAATTTCTTCTTCTACTTCTCCGCTTGAAAGTACTACTTTATATTGACTCCACTCTTTCTTGAACAAGTCTTGATATTGATTTGTGGTGTACCTCTCATCAATTAAAAGAACTGCACCTTTATCTTCTTCATCTCGAATTACCCTACCTACAGCCTGCATGACTTTATTCATGCCTGGGTAAATATAAGCATAATTTCTTCCATTTAATTCATGAGAAGAATAATAATCCATGATTCTATCACTTACGAAATTAATCTTAGGCATACCTATACCGATAATAACCGCACCTATTAATCTATCACTTACTAGATCAATTCCTTCAGCAAAACTTCCACCTAAAATAGCAAATCCCACTGTGGTTTCTTGAGGAGATTCTTTAAATCTAGAGATGAATTCTTCTTTTTCTTTTTCTTCCATTTCTTTCGTTTGAAAGAAGTAAGCCACTCCACTAGGGAATTCCATTACATCGATTAGTTCATCTAGATATTCGTAACTTGGTACAAATACTAAGTAGTTACCTACCTTACCTTTAATAAAAGAATTAATATAGTTAGAAACCATAGAATAGGTCTGGCTTCTATTTTTATATTTAATACTTATTTTAGGGGCCACTAACATTAAGAAGTTCTCTTTAGGGAAAGGAGAATCTAACTTTAACACTGGGTCAGTAGAGGTATTACCTCCTAAAGTATTGATATAGTAATCAATTGGAGATAGAGTGGCACTAAAATAAATAGTACCCTTAAGTTTAGAAACAATATCTTTTAGATATTTAGAAGCATCTAAGCATATCATATCAATACTTATAAACTTCTTTTCTTTCCTTAAAATATAAATAAATGAATCGTTAGCAATTTCATATATCTTCATAAATCTATTTACTGAAAGATAGAATTCTAATACTTCTTTAGTTACTTCTTCATGATGATTCTTGTTAGCGTCCACCATAACTTCTAAGAAACGATTAAGTACTTTTATTAACTTTTCATCTAAGTCCGCTACTTGGTTATTTCCTAAAGGAAAATCTTCGTTATATTCATCAAATATCTTCTTTAATTTGCCTAATTGGGTCTTTATTGCTTTAAAAGAAGACTTTCTCATACTGATTCTAGCATCTTTAAATAAAGATTCTTCTATAGAAGCACTATACATATCTCTAGAACGATCCACTAAATTATGAGCTTCATCAATTAAAGCTAAATAGTGAGAAGAATCTTCTAAAAAATATCGATGCATAAAGCTAACTGGATCAAACATGTAGTTATAGTCACAGATAATAACATCAACATATAAAGATAAATCTAATTCAAATTCAAAAGGACAGATATTAAATTCATATGCAATTTCAGTTATTTTGTCTAAATCAAATTCATGATATTTAAGTAAACTATATTTTAAGACATGGGATATTTTAGTGTAATAACCTTTAGTAAAAGGACATTCATCAGGGTTACAACTCTTATCTTTACAAAAACATATCTTTTCTTTAGCGGTTATTACTATAGAAGAAATTTTATTATTATTGTCATTAATGAGTTTGATTGCTTTATAGGCATTATCCTTACCACTACCTTTAGCGGTTAAATAAAATATTTTAGCGTTCTCGTCGTTTGGTAATACTTTAATAAAAGGATATAAGGTAGAAATAGTTTTACCAATTCCAGTAGGGGCTTCTACAAATAGTCTTCCTCCTTTATTCGCAATCGCATAAGAATATTTAGATAACTCCTTCTGCCCTTTTCTATAACTAACAAAAGGGAAAGGTAAAGAAGAAATATATTCATTACGAGAATTTAGGTTATCTAGTAACAAATGATAGAAATCTAAATATCGTTCAATATATTCTCTGACAATATTTTCAATTTCTATAAAAGAATATGAATAATTTTTGATTAATTTTTCACCGTGCTTCTTTTGAGATAAGTAGGTTAATCGTATTTCAATGTCTTCGAGTCCTTTTTCTTTCATAAACATATAAGCATAAAGCTGAGCTTGGCCTAAATGCCACTGCTCGTTTGAAGAAAAGAATTCTTCTAAAGGGATCACAGTCGATTTAATTTCATCAATTATATATTTTTTAGAAGATTTTTTAATAATTCCATCCGCTCTTCCTTCGATATGGATATTGATATCATCTACTACTAAAGAAACTTCTAGAAAATATTCAGAAAGATAATTACTTCCTTGTTTAGATTGATACAAAGAATGAATTAATGTTCCTTCATTCATTGAACTAGTATTAAAAATGCGATTATCAATATCGCCTGTTCTTAAAACAAAGTCCACGAGTTGATGGACACTTAATTCTAATGTAGCCATTAAGAAAGGATAGTTCCTTTAAAGTATTTATTACCATTAAGGAAATCTTTATATGACATACGAGATTTCCCTTCTTTTTGTAGTATTAATAAAGATAAAATACCATCTTTACACTGTAAATAAATTCCATTATTGTCAGCGGACACAATTTCTCCAACTTGACCTATTATATCTTTATTAATAATACGTGATTTATATATTTTGATTTTACCAATTGAGGAATATAAATAAGCACCAGGCTCATCTGATAGAGCTCTAATATATCCGTAAATAGTATCGATTCCTTTAGATAAATCTAAATGTTCTTCTTCTTTTTTGATGGTTGGGCAAAATGTAACTAAAGATTCATCTTGTTCTTTGCCTACTAATTTTCCGTTTAAATAATCTAATAAATGATCTTTGACTAAAGAATACGCTGCTTCACCCATTTTAGAAAATAAAGAAGTAGAATTGTCTTCTTCAGTAATTTCTATTTCTTTAGTAGCATATACTCTTCCTGCATCCATTTTCGTGGTCATTTCCATTAATGACATACCAGTAATTTTTTCGTTATTAATTAAGGCATATTGTATAGGAGCGGCCCCTCTATATTTAGGTAACAATGAGCCATGGAGATTTAAACATCCATATTTAGGGATATCAAGTAATCCCTGAGGAAGAATTTGACCATAGGCTAAAGTAAGGATTAAATCTGGATTAATTTCTTTAACAAAATCATAATCTAATCTGATTTTTTCCTTTTGATAAACTGGAATATTGTGTTTTATGGCTACTTCTTTAGTTGGAGTAGGCATAATAATATGTTTTCTACCCACTGGACGGTCTGGTTGAGAGATAACTCCAACAATATTAAAACCATCTTCAATCATATGAGATAAAACATATGCACTGATATTTGGAGTGCCCATAAAAAGAATTTTTGCGTTTTCTTTGTCCATAATCACAAATAGTATATCTTATTTATAATATTTTTATTATAATAAATTGAATTTAAAATTTTACGTAACCAATAAACTATAAAATCCCTAAAGGAGGAAAATTTGATTATTAAAAATAATTAAATTAAAATACTTTTATGAAAATATTAATAGTTAGTGATTCTCATGGTCATAACGAATATCTTGATGACCTAATTAGAGATAATAAAGATGTCGATTTATTTCTTCACGCTGGAGACGCTGAAGTTCCAGCTTATACCATCTACCCTTTTAGAGTGGTAAAAGGTAACTGTGATTATATCTATGATATGGAGAAAGAATTCATTATTCCTACTCCATTTGGCAATCTTTTGTTACGTCATAAAGGTGACGCTACTGAAAAATATCTTAAAGACCATGAAGTTAAGATATATGTCTATGGTCATACGCATATAAAAACATGTAAAAAGAAAAATAATATCTGTTATATCAATCCAGGTTCTTTAGTGTTTCCTAGAGATGATGTAGGAAGTTACGTCATTATTAAAAATAATGAAACTGAATGTTTTGCTTCATTTATCAATATTGAAACTAAAGAAGTTATGTATAAATACCGTATCTATATGAAAGATAACAAAGGTAACATCACTTCTGATCCTAACTCTGTAGAAGACGTTAAAGAAAAAGAAGAAGAAAAGATTGATAAAGAACAATTTATTAATGATATTAAAAGTTTAACTAAAGAAATCGTTAAAGAAGAATTAGGTGGAAAAGGAGAATAAAATGTACCCTGAATATAATAAAGTCAGCGAGTTTTTAGGATTTGCTAAAAACCTTGATTCTACATCTAAAAGAATGCAAGATATCTATCGTCTTTCAATTGAAAGAAACGCTAAAGAAGTAGCTTGCATCTATGTTAATGAAAACGGAAAACTTAAACACTATAAATATAAAAAGGTTAGAAAGAATATATTAGGTTACGCTGCTGTAATTAATTCCTTTCTAGCAGAAAAAGAACACAATAAACCAGTAGTATTAAAAATGGCAAATAGTCCTAAATGGGTTGAAACATTTTGGGCTATTTTAATGAATGGATTTAAGCCATTATTAATTGACGCTAGAACTGCTAAAGAAGGTACACAAAACTTAATTAATCAATCTAAAGCAGTCGCTATTATTACTGATGATGTTTATGAATATACAATCGATAAAATTACTGTAAGTGATTTAGTAAATAGACTTGATTCAGTTGGAGATAATTTCATTCCAAACTGGGAAGATGAGGTCATTTTCTGCTCTAGTGGCACTACCGGTGACGTAAAACTCATGATTTATAACGGCGCTAATATGTGCGCTCAAGTCCAAGAAAGTTTAGAAATGGCGGAAGTTACTAAAGACTTAATGTATCCAAAAAGTATGGGCAAGATAAATATCTTAGCAATGATTCCTTTCCACCATATTTTTGGATTCGTTGCAGTCTTCCTTTGGTTTACTTTCTATGGTAAAGCTTTGGTCTATCCTTCATCTATTTCACCTACAGAAATTCAAAAGATTTGTCAGAAAGCAAAAGTATCCCATATCTTTAGTGTTCCTCTCTTCTGGGATTCCACTGCTCAAGGTTTAGAAAGAAAGATGGCTCTTGAACCTGAAGATAAGCAAGAATTAGTTAGAAATTTAGTTAGCTATAATACTAATAAGATATCTAAAGAAGAAGCTGGCAAAGCTGCAATGCCAATAGTTAGTAAAATTATTAGAAATAAACTTTTAGGTAGCGCAGTTAGATACTGTATTTCTGGAGGCGGATATTTAAATAATCGTACTGACTCTGTGATAAATGGTATCAATTATCCATTGTATAATGGATTCGGTATGACCGAAGTTGGTGTTACTAGTGTTGAGCTTTCTCCTAGTGTTGATCAAAGACTTAAAGGAAGTATTGGTAAACCTTTACATGGTGTTTCTTATAAGATTAAGCCTAATGGAGATGATCCTCATGTTGGAGAATTATTCATTAAGAGTAACGCAATTCACGTAAGAGAAATTATTGGTGGCGTTGAAAAAGAAACTACATTTGATGAAGAAGGCTATTTCCCTACTGGAGATATTGCAGAAATTGACTATGAAGGTAGCTACTACATCAAAGGTCGTATCAAAGATATTATCATCAATGCAGATGGAGAAAACATCTTCCCTGATGAACTTGAAATCTTCTTTAAGAAGATTCCTAATGTTAAAAATCTTTGTGTCTTAGGCGTTAAAGCTGAAAACTCCACTAACGAAGATGTCGTTTTAGCAATTGAAGTTGATAACGCTGTTACTGATGAAGACATCAAAAAGATTGAAGAAGATATTAAAGAAATCGGTAAAGATTTACCTAAAGGAACTAAGATTGCTAGAGTTTATCTATCAAGAAACAAACTTCCTCTTGCTAACAATATGAAAGTTAAACGTTTCGTTATTAAGAAAGAAATCGAAGCGGGAAGTAACAACTATATTGTTTTAGGAGCTAAGAAAGAAACTAAGAAATTTAAAGGTTTTGATAAAGAAACAATTGAAAATATCTTAGAACCAATGAGAGATTTATTCTCTGAAGTCTTAATCTTACCTAAATTTAAGATTGATGACTCCGCTCACTGGATTAATGATCTTGGAGGAGACTCAATGAACTATGTTGAATTAGTCCTAAAAGTCCAAGAAAAGTTCAAAGTAACTATTCCAGAAAGTCAATATGGACAACTTACTTGCGTTAATGACTTTGTCGAAGAAGTTGCCACATTACAAAAGAAAAAGTAAAGAATTACTACTAATAAAGGAACCTTAAGGTTCCTTTTTATTTTATCTTTTCTTTTAATAGTCTTTTATTTATCGCTATATAGAAATAATTATTTATATTTATATAAATTTATAATTGATTTGAATAAAAAGTTTATGATAATATAACTTGCGACGTCTAAAGAAGAGGTAAACAAAAATGGCAAACATTAAATCACAAATTAAACGTAATAAAACAAACGAAATTGCTAGACAAAGAAACAAATCCGCTAAAAGCGCTATCCGTACAGCAATGAAGAATGTTAAATTAGCAGTTGAAGCTAAAGATAAAGCAAAAGCTGTTGAAGCTAGCGAAAAAGCATTCAAATTAATCGACAAATCAGTTTCTGACGGTATTCAACACGCAAATACAGCTGCAAGACAAAAGAGCACTGTTTCACGTTTAGTCAATTCTTTAGAATAATTTATTTATTAAATTTGATTAGAAATAATTCAAATGCATAATAGCGGTCTACTTGACCGCTTTTAATTTGTAAATCAAGTTGATATAACTCTTCTAAAGTATTTTGAATCTTTATATCATCGATATTGTATGATTGTCTCATTAAGATAGAAGCTCTAGTATCTTTTATATTTAATAAAGAAGCAACTTCAGTATTCTTCATTCTTTGTTTAGTTAAATATTTAACTTCGTGTAATAAACGAAATTGTTTGGCTAAAGTAGAAACAATTGTTATAGGTTCTACGTTTTGAGCCACTAAATCACGATATATTTTAATCGCGTCATCACTTTTCTTATTAATTAAGGAATTATAGATTAAGAAAACATTCTCCTCTAATGGTTTTAGTACCATTAAATTTATATCGTTATAAGTAATGTGATCTGTATATAACGTTAATTTATCCATTGTGTTACGGAATAACGCAAAATCAGCTTCAGTACGTTTAGCAAGTTCATTTAATGCATCTACATCGATATTAATATTGTATTTATCAATATAAGCTTGGACATATTCTTTCCATTTGCCTTCACTTACTGACTCTAAAGACATAACTTTTCCAGATTCATTAGCAATCTTATAAAGTTCCCCTTTAGTGTCTATATTCTTTTCATAAATAGAAAAGATAACTACTGTGTCTTCAGTTAAGCTACGTAAAAGTGATAATAATTCTTTATACTCTTTATCTTCTTTAAGTGATTTAGTTTCTTTAGCTAAAAATGAGCAGTTTTCTATAGAAACAATTTTCTTATCATATCCTAAAGGAGAAGAAGATATTTCATCTAACATCTCAATAAAAGATACTTCAGAAGCATCTAAACGAACAAAATTCATTTCATCTATCGTTTCTAAAAAGTTTTTAGCGATCTTTTTGATGGATTTTTGAATACTATATGACTGTTCTCCAAATAAGATATATAACATAAAAATATTATACTTTGATAACTGATAAAAATCATTTATCAATTATAAGAAACTATAACTAATTGAACCAATCTCATCAGTTCTTTTAATGGTGATATTCTTTTTCTTTAAAATACTCACTACATCTTTATGAGGATGACCGTATTTATTGTTCTTTCCACATGAGATAATTGCTTCTTTTGGAGAAAGATAATTTAAGAAAGCTTCACTTGTTGAAGTATTACTTCCGTGATGCCCCACTTTTAAGATGTCGCAAGGTATATAAGTATAATCTTCCATTATCTTATTTTCTATCTTTTTAGGAGCGTCTCCCATTATTAAAAAGTTATATGTAGATAGGTTAAATCCTATTACTAAGCTTGTATCATTTTCTTCACTAAATAATGATTCATAATTATTATAATTTATTAACTTTATTCCATCTATTTCAATAGGAAAATATGTATATTCTTTGATGTATCTATTCACTTTGAAATTATTCATTAAGCTAGAAGCGGCTCCACTATGATCAAAGTCATCATGAGTGGTTATTAATAAATCGATATCATATATCTGTTTTTTCTTAAATAAAGGTATCAAACAATCTTTAGCAATATCTTTATAAATGGAGCCACCTGTATCTATTAATATAGCGGTATTATTTTTCCTAATTAAAGTTGCATCCCCTTGTCCAACATTAATAAATATAACTTCAGAAGTGAATAGATTATTAAAAGGAATTAGATGAATACATATATTAATTATCAATAATACAATATTAAACGATAATATCGGTTTAAATTTAATTGAATATAGATATAAAGAAACAATAAAAATAATAAAATATAAAGCTAAGAGTGATTCAGAAAAAGGAAGTGAATATATCTTAATATTGATATAAGAAAAAATAGAAGTAATATTAACTAAACCATTAATTAAGTGATTCACTATTTGGTAAATTGGTATATGAAACATCGATATAAATCCAGTTATCCCAATTAACATAAATAAAGGAGTTAAAATTAACTGAATTAAATAAGAAAAAGGAGAAAATTCATTATAGAAAAATATATCTATAGGTATTAAAAATATATAGAAAATAATTAAAGAAATAATACGCCTTTTCTTCTTTTTATAAAAGCAAGTGATACGAGATATAAAATAGAATAATAATGGAAAAGTATATCCTAAAATAAATGAAATTGAGTAGGTTAAGTGATAATCTATTATGATAAAGAACAAAGCACTAAAAGAAAGAACAGTTATATAGTTAAATCTTTTATGAAATATGTATTCATTTATTAGTTTAAATATTCCAAAAACTATAAACTTTAAAGGAGCGAATTTTGGAAACAAAAATATGTTATACACTCCTAAAATAGATAAAGAAATAATTTCGCTTGTTCTTTTCTTAAAAAACAAAGTAAAGAAATGAACTAGAAACTTATTAAATAAGGATATATAGATCCCACTTGTGCTTAATAATCTCGCTAAATGTAGTTCTTTAATCCCGCTAGTGACTTCGTTATCATCAATTTCACTAAATAATATTCCTTTTATAATAGAAGAGGCATTAGAAGAAAAATGAGATAAGAAATCTTTCTTCAAACCTTTAGTCCGAATAAAGGAAGAAAAGTTTATTTCTACTTTATTTGCTTTAAGTTCGTATCTAACACCTTTTTTATCAAGATAATAATTAAAATCAAAATCAGATTCTAAAGTAGTAAAGTTTATTTCTTTTTTATTTCCTGAAATAGAAATAATATCCCCTACTTCATAATTATTATCTTTTTCGTAATAATATAGTTTCTCTAAAGAAGAAGATAATATTACATAATTTTCTTTTGCTTCTATTACTAATCCTTTATATACACTTTTATTAAAATCGAATCGTATATGACTTATTCCTATTCCTAAAAGGAATATAAATATAGAAAGGATAATTAATCTTTTGTTTTTAAATCTATAAATTAAATAGATTATAAATAAGGAAAAGAAGATTAAAACAAAGACAATATGATATTTAAGGAATAGACCTAAAACTAAACTTATAACAATAAGTAGAAGTATCATTATTCCTTAAATATCTCTTAAAGTAATATAGTTTCTTAACTTTCTATAAGTAGCGTTACCAATACCATAAACCTCTAAAATATCCTCAATAGTGTTATATTTACCATTTTCAGTTCGATAGCTTACGATACTAGAAGAAATAGATTTAGAGAATACACTTATTTCTTGCATCTCTTCTGCTGAAGCAGTATTGATATTTACTTTAGTAATATCTGTTAATTTACATACATCTGAAGTGTCATATTTACTAGCAATATAGTAAGTAACCCCACCTTTTAAAGTAGCGGTTTCAATATAGGCTAATTCATCTGCATTTTCCGTTTCTCCTCCCGCCATTTCGATTAAGTCACCAATCATTGCTCCTTCTTCAAGAACATAGTTACCAGGTTTAGCGACCTCGCCTTCAATTGTTACTCCAATATATCCTTCTTCCACTGAAGTAATATCAGTAACATTAACTGTTGAATTATCTGTCGATTTTATAGCGATATTAGGATCAATGAACATAAAAGTTACAATGACTCCAACCGCTACGACAATTACACCGATTAAAGTTTTAAACATATAAAAAACCTCCGTTATTATATAGGACGGAAGTTTTTTACAATTTTATGAATAAATTTTAGTTAAATTAGAATTTTAATACTTTAATTGAATAATTCTTAGTGGCTTTAATTTCAACAATGTCGCCTTCTTTTTTACCAATTAATGCACTACCAACTGGAGAAGCGTTACTGATTTTACCATGGAATGGATCGCTTTCAATTGTACCAACAATGGTGTATGTAGCAACTTTACCTGTATCAACGAATTCGATTTCAACAGTAGAACCGATTCCAATTTTCTTTTCTCCTTTGGAGCCCTTCTTTTCTTCAATAATTTCAGCGTTAGCTAAGATTTCTTCGATTTGGCTAATTCTGCCTTCGACTTCAGCTTGTCTAGCTCTAGCAGCGTCATAGTCAGCGTTTTCACTTAAGTCACCTTGAGCTCTAGCTTCTGCTAATTGCTTTTTAACATCTTCTCTAACGAAATCTATCAAATTACGAAGTTCATCTTCGAGTTTTTTATATCCTTCTTTTGTTAATTGTTGTTTTTCAATCATACTGATACCTCTTTGCAGCATGCGTATTATAACAATATATGGATAAATAATCCATAAATATTATTTTTAGTAGATATTAATGATATTCATTATTTAGTTCGTCTAAGATTTCTTGAGCACGGTGGGATATATTGTTAGGTCCCATTGTGCCAAGTATTCTATTAGAAACATCACCTAAAAACATAGTAAAGGCAATATGGTCATTTCCAGTAAATTTATATGAATAATTTTCATAATCTGAGAATTTAAAATCGATATCTTTTATATCTTCTTTTGTACTTTCTTGATGATAAACATCATTAATGATTGGTAAATAATTTACCCCTTTAGTGGAAGCAATATAGAGTTGAGTATCATAATTTATAAATTCTTTCTAGCAGCACACCAAATTGGTGATAAAAGTTATTAGATATTATCTAATTAGTACTAAAAAATGAAGGCATTATTTCTCACATAGTGCCTTCTTTTTCTTTGGCTTCCATCCCTTTTTATGTTTA
>Ga0256407_10001245_pt1 | contig 55293 bp, 40 predicted proteins | sample RumenRJG_04DNA_FD_193489 | JGI IMG/M metagenome (GOLD analysis project Ga0256407, IMG submission 193489) | Bovine rumen microbial communities from Lethbridge, Alberta, Canada - RJG_04 | ecosystem: Host-associated > Mammals > Digestive system > Stomach > Rumen | place: Canada: Alberta... | reverse complement strand
TGTACCTTTGTTCATGTTATTGTAGTTTTGTAGCAAAAACAAAGGTAACAAAAAAGGTCGGGTTCCAAGAGAGGAACTCGACCTTAATTCATATTTCGCTCAAAAAGGTTTAGCGGACACCAATAATAGATAATGTATTTCCTAAAGGGTGGATTGTTCCACTAAATGGTATTACCGGAGAAGAGATGACCGATAGAGCAAGGGCTGTACGTATTTGGCAACCAAATTCGACAGATTATGAAAATACCCATTGTACTTTTCAACTAAGTGAAAACGAATTTACCATCAGTAACCCGTCGTAAGTGTAGGGCAGTTGAAAGAAATACAAACAGGGGGCAGGCGTCACGCCTGCCCCCTTCATGTAGATTTTACAACTTCTAATTCATCAATAACTATTCACTGAATCAATCTTTTACCTAAAACCCAAACCTATTTCCTAATATATTTGCCTATTGAATAAAAAAGTCTTTTCGAAGCGGTTTATCTGCGACCACCACCATGGCTCCCGCCTCCGTGGCTGCCTCCGCCGAATGAGCGGCCACCGCCACCGCCGCTGTGGCTACCTCCACCGAATGAACGGCCACCGCCACCGCTGCTGAATGAACGGCTACTGCCAGAGGAGTGACTGCCACCACCGAATGAACGGCTGGGAGCGCTGCTGCCACTGCCGAATGAACGGCTTCCAGAAGAATGGCTGCCACCACCGAACGAACGGCTGGGAGTGCTGCTGCTGCCACTGCCGAATGAACGGCTTCCCGATGAACTTCTGCCCATGCTCTGCGTACCCGAACCACGTGAGGGAGAGGTGACACGGCCTTCAGAAGAAGGAGTGCGCACGCTGCCGCGTGAGAAGGTGCCGCTGCTGGGTCTGCTGCCACTATGGCTGCTGCCCACTGAGCCTGGAGTAGTCTGGCGTGTGCTGCTCTCACGTCCGCCCACTGAAGAACGGCTGCCAGGGTTCACACGCTGGTCGCTTGGGGTAGTCACGCTGCTGCGGCTGCCTACGCTGCCCACGCTGCTGCGTCCGGTTACACCGGGATTATTGCCATGTGAGCCGCCGTTGCCGAATCCACCGCTGCTGCGTCCGTTGTCGCGTCCATGGTCGCGCCCGCTTCCACGTCCGTTGTCATGTCCACGTCCGCTTCCGTTGCCGAAGCCGCCGTTGTCACGTCCACGTCCGCCACGGTTGTGGTCGAAACTTCCGCCACGGTGTCCTCTGCCGTAGTCGCCATGGTCGTAGCGGTCGCGCATGCCATGGTTGCGGTCATGACGTCCGAAGGAGCGTCCGTGATACCAACTGCGACCGCCGTTGCTGTGCCAACTGTGGCCACCGCGATAGACGGTGTAGAAGTGTGGGCGTCCGAAGTAGAAGAAGTCGCGGTAGGGATAGCGGGCGTAGATGCCGAAGTGCCAATAGCCAGCCTCCCAGTAGAGTGGACGATAGAAATATGTGGCTGCCAGATAGGCTTGATATTGCCAATCGAACAGGATATAACTCAGGTCGAGGTTGCGCTGTGTCCAATATGCACCATAGAGGTCGGCCTGTGTGTTCACGCTCATCAGGTAGTCGAGGTTCACCTCGAAGGCGGCCTCATACTGCTCCTCGGTGAGGTTCAGTTCATAGGCCATCTTATCGGTAAGGAACAGCGCTTGCTGACGGGCTTGCTCATAACTCATGGCATTGATGGTCGTGCTCATGGTGACCAGCATTGCAAGGGCGATAAACAGTCTTTTCATTGTAGTATGTTTTTATGTGTTATTACTCTTTTCTTATTCTCACGATGCAAAATTGCGAATAAAAAAAGGTCTATGAAAAGGATTTTCCCTACATTAAGAGGGGATTTTCCCTATTTTAGATTTGAGGTTTTAGATTTGAGGTTTATCATGCTTTGCATGATGAACATCGGCGGCGCCTCGGCAATTGAAGTAAACTTCATTGCACTCGGCTTGCACGATGTTTGAGAATTCAACGCAAAGATACAGAGGCACGGAGAAAAATAAAAAACTCTGTATCTCTGTATCTCTGTGTTGATATATCAATGGGGTTACCTCGACTTCTCTTTTACCAGGGCGGGGCGCTCGTCGGGGCGTGAGGTGACGATTTTCACGTTGTCGAACGTCACGTTGCGCGTGTGTTTTACGAAAAAGCCCTTGGCGGGCAGCGTGCCGAACATCGTGCCCTCGGGATAGGCGGAGGCCCGGTCGTCGGTAGGCGATGCCACCATCCCCAGTCCTCCGTTGTGCTGTATGGTGATGTTGCTCAGTCTCACATTCTCCACTTCCTGTCCTGGGATGCCCGTGATGGAGCAACCCGTATTACAGGCGTTGGTCACCCTGACGTTTTCTATCGTCACGCCGCTGATGCGGCTCTTCTTCGGTGTTGTGACTTTTTTGCCGTAGGTTTCGCCGCAGTTGCCGAGGCGTATGAAGATGGGCACCTCGGTACCATCGACGGTGATGTCGCTGACATGCACGTTGGTGACGCTTGCCCCGTCGACGCTCTCTATGGAGACGGCCGAGATGCCGTTGCGCCTGCCGTTATACACCTTTTTGGGCTTACACGTTTTCACGGTGCAGTTTCTGAACACGATATTGTCGAAGTCGCCCAGGGTCTCTGTACCTATTTTCAGCGCATTACAGTGGCTGCTCACGGTGCAGTTTTCCACCACGATGTTCTGGCTTGGTTTCAGGATGATGTTCTTTAGGCAGATGCCGTCGTCATCAGAATCCACGGTGATGCCGCTCACCTTTACGTTTCGGCAGCCGTTTAGATCGAGTCCGTCGTTGCAGTTGTTGCAGTGATTATATACGGTGATGTCCTTGATGGTCAGGTTTTCGCAGTCATAGTAAAGTTGCATCCACACGGCTGCGTTGCGCATGGTCACGCCACTGATTGTCACCCCCTTGCAGGTGTCGAATCGGATGAGCATCGGTCGCGTGATGCCCAGGGCGTTGCAGGCTCGGTCGGTGAATCCCTTCCCCTGTCCGTCGATGGTGCCCTTGCCCGTGATGCCGATATTGTTGGCATGACCTGCCAGGATGAGTTGCGAACTGATCATCACCCCCGCCTTACGTTCGGTGATGACATAGTCGGCAGGATTTTTGCTGCCCAGCAGCACGGCGCCCTCCTCCAGGTGTAGGGTGACGTCACTTTTCAATACGATGGCACCAGTGAGGAATTTCCCCTTTGGAATGATTACCCTGCCGCCCCTGTTCTTGTGGCAGTCGTCGATGGCTTGTTGGATGGCTTTGGTGTTGAGTCGTCTTGTGCTCTTCTTCGCACCATACGACATGATGTTGTAGTCCTTGGCGAATGCCGACGGGATGAAGACGAAAACCGACAGGAGGGCGATGATGGTGGTGCGTATATTCATAATGTATGTGATTTGGGGTGTGGCGTTACGGGATGAGACGTTGGTAGATGGCAATATGTTTGTCGAGCACGCTATGGATGTCGAACTCCCGCTCGGCGCGCTCACGGCTTCTGCGGCCCATCTCTTCGCGGAGTTCCGGGTCGTTGATGAGCGTACGGAGGCGGTCGGCCAGTGCCGCCGCATCGCGTACCGGCACCAGGAAGCCGTTCACGCCATCGTCGACGGTATCTTTGCAGCCATACCACTGTGTGGTGACGATGGGCCGTCCGATGGCAGCCGCCTCGATAAGCGACAGTGGCAATCCCTCACGGTAGAAACTGGGGAATGCCATGATGTGTGATTGCTCGAGCAGTTGCTTGATATCGGTGCGGTAGCCCAGCCACTGAATGTAATCGCCATCGCAGAGTTGTTCCAGTTCCTCTTGGGTAATGGCCTTGGGGTTGCTCGACAGTCCGCCGCAGAGCCAGAACTGTGCCTTCCCCTTCATTTCCTTGCGTAGCATCTCTGCAGCCTCGACGAGCACGAGGATGCCTTTCTCCTTCACCATCCGTGCGGTGAAGATGATGTTTACCTTTCCCTCGCGGGGTGGGGGAGTGTAGGCAAAATCTTTTAGGTCGACACCCGAGCCCTTGATGTAATCAGTGTTCTCCTGACCGATGATGCCGTGGCGTACGAAGAGCGCCTCATCTTCATGGTTTTGGAAGATGGCGCGGATATTCTTGCGGTGGTTGGCGTATTTCATCATTGCCATCACGACACGTGTCTTCAGCCCCGGTTTGCGGTCGGAGAAGAGCACGCCCAGGCCGCTCACGGCGTTCACCACGCCATGGGTATGGGCCCATTTTGCTGCCAGACCGCCCCAGAGGATGGTCTTCAGTCCCACGTGGTGCACAATGTCTGGACGCTCGGTGCGGTAGAGGCGGTAGAGGAAGCGTAGTGTCTTCATCTCCTCGGTGATGCTCATTCCTGTAGGGTTGATGGGCATGTCGATCATGCGCAGTCCGAGGGCTTCCACATGTTGTCGGTCGCCCGTATCCTTGCATACGATAGTCACGTCGTAGCCCTCTTTCAGGGCACGAAGTGCTATCTCTTTGCGGTGGGAGAGGAAGAACCGGTCTTCGTTGACTACGATAAACAATTTTGCCATATGGTTGGCAAAGGTACGATTAAGTGAGCGGAAATCCAAATTTTTATTTGGAATTTCCCGAGCGTGAGTACCTTCGGCGAAGTTTTCTTGGTGGTCGCGATGACATCGCGACATACTGGACGCGACATACTGGACGCGAAACACTGGACGCGACACCGGGATGCGACACCGGGACGCGACACACAAAATGAAGCCCCAAATATCAATATCAACACAGAGGCACAGAGTTTTTGTTATCCTCTGTGCCTCTGTATCTCAGTATTGATATATGATTGTGGCTATATCTCTTATATCAGGTGCATTGTGCCGATGACATACAGCATCACGTAGCCAAGGATGATGCTCAGGATGCCTGAAATCAGTCCGATTTTCGCCATGTGTTTCTGCTGCACGAGGTTTGTGGCGTATGCCAGTGCGTTGGGAGGCGTGGAGATGGGCAGTACCATTGCGCTCGATGCTGCTATAGCCACGCCGATGAGGATGGTCGATGTGCCGCCGATGGCATCCAGTTTGTCGCCCATGGCAGCGCACACCACGGTGAGGATAGGCATGAGGAGTGCTGCTGTGGCGGAGTTGGAGATGAAGTTCGACAGACCGTAGCACACCAGTCCTGAGAGTACCATGATGAGGATGGGCGAGAAGTTGCCGAAGGGGATGCTCTCCACGGCACGCTCTGCCAGTCCGGAGCCGTTGAGGGCGTATCCCAGGGCGAAGCCGCCAGCCACCATCCATATCACCGACCAGTTGATTTCCTCCAGGTCGCGTCGGTCGATGATGCCGCAGAGTGCAAACACCATGAAGGGAATCAGTGCCACGGTGTAGGAGTTGATGCCTGTCACGGAGTCGAGGAGCCAGAGCAACACCGTCACAGCGAACGTCACGATGACGATATACGTGCGGAAGTCTTTCTTCATTTCTCCCTCGATATGCAGTTCGATGGTCTTCTGTGTGAAGGGGAAGATGCGCTTGAGTACGAACCAACTCAGTATGAGCAGCACGATGACCAGTGGTGTCATATACAGCATCCACTCACCGAAACCGATGTTGAGGTTCATCCCCTCGGGGTCGTTGAGGTATTTGATGGCGATGGTGTTCGGGGGGGTGCCGATAGGTGTTCCCATACCGCCGAGGTTCGCTGCCACGGGTATCGACAGGGCGAGGGAGATACGTCCTTTACCCTCCGGTGGCAACTGTCTGAATACCGGGGTGAGGAAGGTGAGCATCATGGCTGCCGTGGCGGTGTTGGAGACGAACATCGAGAAGAGTCCGGTGATGAGCAGGAAGCCCAGCAGCACGTTCTCGCTTTTCTTGCCGAAGGGTTTCAGCAAGGCTTTTGCCAACTGTGCGTCGAGCCCTGTCTTCGTCGCTGCGATAGCGAGGATGAATCCGCCGATAAACAGCATGATTACCGGGTCGGCGAAGGTTGCCATCACCGATTTATACGACAGCAGTTCACCCACGCGCTCCTCGTTGCACATCCAGATGATGCCGCTGTCGGAGGTGAAGAGCAGGAGCATGCCGATGATGGCCACAGAAGTTGCCCAGGCAGGCACGATTTCGAAAATCCACATCAGTGTGGCGAAAGCGAAGATGGCGATGATACGTTGCTGAACGATGTTCAGTCCTTCGATGCCGAAAGCGGTAGAGGGAAGGTTCCATAGCAGCAAAGTCACTGCGATGACGAAAATGGCCTCATAGGTCTTGACAAGCACTTTGTTGGGATGGAAGAACTCCTCAAAGTGGGCTTGGTGCAGGGCTTCCACAAGGTGGAAGCCGTTGAAATTCTTAAACATACAGTTCTCTTAATTGATATAACTACACAAGAAATTGTTTCCTGAACATGATTTTGGCAGGCACCGACGTGCCAACCACTCTTAGCGGGTGCAAAGGTAATCAAAAAAAATGATACGGGTGCAGAAAAAGAGGATGCATTTTCTGCAAATCAACGAAAAATCCCTTTTTTTCTTTGATTTGTTTTTTGCTTTCGTTATATTTGCATAATTAACAAATCATATCATGAAATGTTATTATTTTCCAATGACCGATAACATGAAAAATCTCAGTATCATCAACATGCTTTTCCTTGTGGTGCTCATGTGCCTGTCGTCATGCGAAAACGACAAGGCTGTGAAGGAGTTTGTGACACGGTATGCTACGGCTGCGGCCAATGGCGATACCGCCACTGTTAGAAAAATCTATCCTGATGCCGCCAAGGCAGTGTCGTTCAATACTGCCCTGATAGCCGACAGCCTCACGGTGACCGACCAAGACTCCATCGTCCTTGTTGGTCTGGGCAATGGTGTCGACATGAAGATACGCAGGGGCGCCGGCGATGCGATGACCATCGTGGAGTCGCACGGACTCTTCGCCTATCCCGACAACACCCTCGCCTTCGCCAAAAAGACCGGACAATGGAAGGAAGGGCTCACCGATGCCCAACAAGCCGAGCGGATGGCCGACCAAGGGTTGGTAGACTACCTCTTCCAGTCGTTCAACGAACAAGTGAAGACAGGTCTGAGCATCATCAGGACCGGGACCTATGGCGACGACTATTATCAGGGCGAGTGGGTGAGTTCGGAAGGCGCCACCTTCACCGTGAAGAACAACACCCCCTTCGACGTACCGGGAAGTGCCTATCACATCATCTATAAAAGTGGCTACTGGGGCGGTGGAAGTATGTCGTCGGAGATGGTAGCCGGAAAAGACGTGAAAGCCGGCGAGACGGTGGAACTCCGCACCACACGCCTTGGCCCCAACATGGAGAGCGATACCTCGCATCAACTCGTGGTGAGAGGTTTCACCAAAGACGAGTTCCTTGCCAACTTCCAACCCACAGGGAAGGAGTTCGACGAGTACCTGGAACGCAAGGGACAACAACCTGCGGCAAGGGCAGAGTCTCTCTCCTTCATCATGGAAGGGTTGATGGGAGGCTGTGGCACCCGTTTAGGACTGGAAGGTGATGAAGGATTCCTGATGTACACACTCAACAGCAAGGAGCTCGAGGTGGGCAATGTGGAACAGCGGAGTGTCACCCTCGTTTCCTACGACCCCGCCACGGCACAGTTGGTGCTGCGTGTGAGCAAGACCGACGGCACCGTCACCGGCAACCTCGTTGGTACGTACCGCAATGGTGTCTATCAGGGTAAGTTCAACAACGTGAACGGCAAGTCGTCATCGTTCTCGTTCAGATAGTATTCCCTTTCCAGCAGACAATAGAAATTCTTTGAGCATAGGATGAGAACAGCAATCATAGGCGGTGGTGCAGCAGGATTCTTCCTCGCCGTCAACCTCAAGGAGATGGTGCCAGCGATGGAGGTGGTGGTCTTCGAGCGTTCGCACCACCTGCTCGCCAAGGTTGAGGTATCGGGAGGTGGACGTTGCAACTGCACCAACTCCTTCGAGGATGTCACAGACCTGAAAACGGTCTATCCCCGTGGTTTCCGGCTTCTCAAGCGCCTTTTTCATGTCTTCGACCACAATGACACCTGGCAGTGGTTTACCAGTCGCGGTGTGCCGTTAGTGACTCAGGACGACCACTGCGTGTTTCCCGCTGCTCAGGACTCCCACGCCATCATCGACTGTCTCCTCGGCGAGGCACGGCGTCGGAGAGTGGTCATCAAGACAGGTCATGGCATCTCAAGTGCTGAGCAACTCGCCGACTTCGACTTCATCGCCGTGACCACCGGAGGCATGCCTCATCGGAATACATCCACCGCCCTCATGCAATGGCTCATTGACGAAGGACATGAGATAGAGCCACCCGTGCCCTCCCTCTTCTCGCTCAGCATTGCCGACCATACCCTGAAAAACCTCATGGGGGTGGTTGCCCAAGAGGCACAGGTAATGATTCCCGGCACAAAATTCCGCAGTCAAGGACCACTCCTCGTCACCCATTGGGGACTGAGCGGTCCCGCTATCCTGCGCCTATCCAGTTATGCCGCCCGTTTCCTACACAAAAGAGATTACAAGACACCGCTTTCTGTCAACTGGACCGGACAAGATGAGGTGGCCATCGGTCATGGTCTGGCAGAGTTGGTTTCACGGCATCCGCAGAAGATGGTAACGACCATCGCCCCGTTATCTCTTATCCAGCGGCTATGGGCCTATCTCATAGAGAAGACATTGGGTGAGAAGGCTGGCTCGAGATGGTGTGATTTGGGGAAGAAAGACCTCAACCGACTGGTGAACGCCATTGCCAACGACCAGATAACGACCACGGGGAGGGCACCCTTCCGCGATGAGTTCGTCACCTGCGGAGGAGTGTCGCTGCGGAGCATCGACCTCTCTACGCTGGAGAGCAAGACCCGCCCCAACTTGTTTTTTGCAGGTGAGGTGCTTGATATCGATGGCGTGACGGGTGGGTTCAACTTTCAAGCGGCATGGACTACGGCGTATGTCGTGGCGAAGGAAATTGCAAGAAGAAATTAAAGATGAAAGATTAAAGATTAAGATGGGAAAATTATTAGATTAGAAATTGGTGGGTATTCTTACTTGCGATGGATGAGTAATTTTTTAAGAACGACAGATGAAGAATATACTTCTTATATGGTTTCTGGTGGGGGCTGGCGTTACCTGCAGCCTTGCCCAGAAATATCCTTACCAAGACCCGCGCCTGCCTGTTGCACAGCGCACAGAAGACCTGCTTTCACGCATGACCTTGCAAGAGAAAGTGGGACAGATGCTCTGTATGCTCGGCTGGGACTCCTACACCACCGACGGCAAGAAGGTGGACGTGTCGGCACAGTTCAGCAACGAGGTAGACCAATACCTCGTTGGCAGTTACTGGGGCACCTTCCGTGCCGACCCATGGACACAGAAGACCATCGCCAACGGTCTCAATCCCGAACGTGCCGCCATGGCGGCGAATGCCATGCAGCGCTATGCCGTAGAGCATACCCGTCTGGGCATCCCCCTCTTCCTCGCGGAAGAAGCGCCGCACGGTCACATGGCCATTGGCGCCACTGTGTTTCCCACAGGACTGGGACTTTCATCCACCTTCGATACCACACTCATGGCACGAGTGGGAAACGCCATTGCCCGTGAGATACGTCTGCAGGGCGGACATGTGAGTTATGGTCCTGTCATCGACCTCTCTCGGGAGCCGCGGTGGTCGAGAGTGGAAGAGTCGTTTGGCGAAGACCCTGTGCTCAGCGGCGAGATGGCAGCAGCCATTGTGCGCGGTCAGGGTGGGGGCGACCTCTCCCGGCCCGATGCCACCCTCTCCACGCTGAAGCACTTCATCGCCTACGGCATCCCGGAGGGCGGACATAATGGAGGTTCGGCGAACATCGGAGCACGCGAACTGCATGAGTGCTTCCTCCCACCTTTCAAACGTGCCATCAATGCCGGTGCCCTCTCCGTGATGACCGCCTATAACACCATCGACGGCGTACCCTGTACCGCCAATGCCCTGTTGCTCAACGACCTGCTGCGCCAACAATGGGGATTCCGCGGACTGGTCGTTTCCGACCTCTATAGCATCGATGGTCTTGGCGGCACACACCATGTGGCTGGCACCTTGCGTGAGGCAGGCGTTATGGCAGTAAAGGCAGGCGTTGATGTAGACTTGGGCGCGAAAGCATTTCCGCTGCTTGTAGAGGCTGTGGAGAAAGGCGATTTGTCCATCGCCGTTGTCGACGAGGCCGTGCGGCGCATCCTGACGATGAAATTCGAGATGGGACTCTTCGACCACCCCTACGTCGACCCCAAGGCGGCAGCCAAGGGAGTAGGGACACCCGAACATACCGCCCTTGCCCTGCAAGCCGCACAGGAAAGCATCACCCTGCTGAAAAACGACAACCACCTGCTGCCTTTAGACAAGACCCTTAAGGTGGCTGTGGTGGGTCCCAATGCCGACAATACCTATAACCTGCTCGGCGACTACACCGCCCCTCAACCCGAGGGCAGGGTGAAGACCGTGCTCCATGGTATTGCGCAGAAGATACCCGCCGCACAAGTGAGATATGCCAAGGGATGCGCTGTGCGCGACACCGCCACCTTTGACCTTGAAGAGGTGCGACAGGTAGCCGAATGGGCCGATGTCGTAGTGGCTGTGGTAGGCGGGTCGAGTGCCAGGGATTTCAAGACTTCGTATGAGGAGACAGGGGCGGCATCGAGTCAACAGACCACGGTGAGCGACATGGAGAGTGGCGAGGGATTCGACAGAGCCACGTTGTCGCTCATGGGCAGACAACAGCAGTTGCTCGACGTGCTGAAGATGACTAAGAAACCATTGGTGGTGGTCTATGTGGAGGGTCGGCCACTGCTCAAGAACTGGGCAGCAGAACATGCCGATGCCCTCCTCACCGCCTACTATCCCGGACAAGAGGGAGGCAATGCCGTTGCTGATGTGCTCTTCGGCGACTACAACCCCGCCGGACGCCTTACCATGTCGGTGCCCCGTAATGTCGGACAACTGCCGGTTTACTACAACCGCAAGCACTCTTCGGGCAGCGACTATATCGACTCCAAGGCATCGCCCTTATACGCCTTCGGCTACGGACTGAGTTACACCACGTTCCGCTATTCAGACCTGCAAATGAAAGCGGTGGGAAACCACGCTTATGAGGTGAGATTCTGTGTAGAGAACACTGGTGACCGTGATGGCGATGAAGTGCCCCAACTCTACCTGCACGACCGCCAGGCCTCAGTGGCTCAGTCCGACAAGCAGTTGCGCCACTTCGCGCGTGTTCATCTCAAGGCAGGTGAAAAACGGCAAATGACCTTCGTGCTCACCGAGGAAGACTTCGAAATCGTCACGCCTGACCTGAAACGACTTGTGGAGCCAGGCGAGTTCGACGTGATGGTGGGAAGCGCGTCGGACCAGATTCACTTACAAGGTAGGCTGATACTGGGCAATGACGATTGAAGATTGAAGATTGAAAATTGAAGATTGAAAATTGAAGATTGAAAATTGAAGATTCCCTATCCTTTTTATTAAGTGGAGACTATAACATTTTTGATGATGAGAATAAGACGCATATTATTGATTTTGGCCACTTTGGCTTACGCTATACTCCCCTCTTCGGCAGGAGATAAAGGGGGATTGACGAAGTTGGTAGACCCTTATATCGGAACGGGTGGTCACGGACATACGTTTCTTGGCGCCAACGTGCCGTTCGGACTGGTGCAACTCGGTCCCACCGAACCCGTAAGAGGATGGGACTGGTGCTCGGGATACAACTATGCCGACTCGGTGCTCGTGGGCTTCTCGCATATGCACCTCAGCGGAACGGGGATAGGCGATTTGGGCGACATCGCCATCCTTCCCGTGGCACAGCCATCGCAGCGCAGTATGATTTTCTCACACCGTAACGAGCGTGTGGCACCGGGCTATTACTCCCTCTACCTCGACCAGATAGGTGTATTGGCCGAACTCACCGCCACGGAGCGCTGTGGCATGCACCGCTACACCTACACCGCCACCCATGACCGGCAGCAACTGTTGCTCGACCTCGACATGGGGATAGGGTGGGACAGTACACGTGACTGTATGATGCGTCAGTGCGACGACCACACCATCATCGGTATGCGAAGGTCGGTGGGGTGGGCGCGCAACCAAGTTATCTATTTCGCGGCGGAGTTTTCGAAACCCGTGAGCATGACACCTTTGGCAGGTGATACCCTCGCCTTAGTGGCAGCCGACAACGACGGACAGCAACTCTTGGTAAGGGTGGGACTGTCGCCGGTGAGCACCGACAATGCTTTGGCCAACTTGCGCGCTGAGATACCGTCGTGGAACTTCGACGACGTGAAGAGAAGGGCCACGGAGGCATGGGAGAGACAATTGGGAAAGGTGAGGGTGACCACGGCAGACACGGCAGTGCAGCGTGTCTTCTATACCGCTCTCTATCATACGATGGTTGCCCCATCGGTGTTCTGTGATGTCAACGGCGACTATCGAGGAGCCGACGGAGAGGTGCACCATGGCAGTTTTGTCAACTACACCACCTTGTCGCTATGGGACACCTACAGGGCAGCCCATCCGCTGATGACCCTTATCCATCCTGAACGCCTTGACGACATGGCAGCCACCCTGTTGCATATCTACCGTCAGCAAGGTAAACTTCCAGTGTGGCACCTCATGGGCAACGAGACCGACTGTATGGTAGGCAACCCCGGTATCCCCGTGCTAGCCGATATGGCACTGAAGGGATGCCATGCCGACATGGATGAGGTGATGGAGGCACTGCGGGGTTCGGCGATGCTCGACGAGCGCGGTCTCCACCTGCTCAAGCAATATGGTTACCTGCCCTGCGACCTCGACTCCACCCACGAGACGGTGGCTAAAGGTCTGGAGTATGCCCTTGCCGATGCCTGTGTGGCGAAGGTGGCGAAAAAACTGGGGCGGAAAGCCGACTACCGCTACTTCGAGAAGCGCAGCAAGGCCTACCGCAAGTATTTCGACCCGAAGACAGGATTCATGCGTGGCATCGACAGTCAGGGACGGTTTCGTGAGCCGTTCAATCCCTTCCATGCCGTCCATAGGCAAGACGACTATACCGAGGGCAACGCATGGCAGTATCTGTGGCTCGTGCCCCATGATGTGGAAGGCCTGTGCCAACTGCTGGGTGGAAGGAAGAAGTTTGTAGAGAAACTCGACTCGCTCTTCGTCGCAGAAGGTGACCTTGGCGAGGACGCCTCTCCCGACATCTCGGGCCTCATCGGACAGTATGCCCATGGCAACGAGCCCAGCCATCATGTCATCTATCTCTATCATTATATGGGTATGCCATGGAAGGCAGCGCCCTTGCTGAGGAAGGTGATGGGAGAGATGTATCACGACCAGCCCGACGGACTGTGTGGCAATGAGGATGTGGGACAGATGTCGGCATGGTATGTGCTCTCTGCCATGGGCCTCTATCAGGTGGAGCCGGCAGGGGGCAAATATGCCATTGGTTCTCCGCTCTTCGACAGCGTGGAGATAGATGTGGGCAACGGAAAGACGTTTTGTGTCATCGTTCACGACAACAGCGCACAGAATATCTATGTGCAGCGCGCATTGCTCAATGGACGCCGGCACGCCTCATGCTTCATCGACTATCAAGACATCGTTGGCGGAGGAACGTTGGAATTGTTCATGGGGCCGGATGCGCCCGATTGAAAAATCAAGCGTCGCATAGTTCAACTTTCAGGAGTCAAAATATGCTTTCCTCACCTGCGAAAGTCGGTATAACATACGCATCAGCCCCATGCCAGACGGCATGGGGCTGATGTGTAGATAGGAGCGGTGTGAGTTATTCGTCCCAAAGCCCGCTGTTGCCACTGTAGCCAAAGTCATCGAAGAGACCGGTGTTGCCCATTGTTCCACCCTCCTCATCGTCGTTGTCGCGGTTGGGGTCGTTGCCTTCGCTCTCACCAAGGATGGTAAAGGGCAGCAAGACCAGGATATCTGTTACGGGTTTTTCGTAAGTTCTCATATTGATGTCCTCCTTCATGTTACTTGAAAATGATTTTCTTGCCTTGGTGAATGTAGATACCCTTTGAGGTGGGGCGGTTGACCTTCACCCCCTGCAAGGTGTAATAGCCATTGTCGGAAGTTGAAGTCTCCTGTATCGTGGTGATGCCCACGGGACTATCGTCGAAAGTGAAGTGGATATATGGCGCTTCGGCGGGATTGCCTGGGGCATCATAAAGACCCAGTTCGCTGGTGCCGTACTCCTCGGGAGTGAGCGACAGATAAGCCATGTTGGCACTCGACAGGTGTTCCGTGGGGTTGTCGGTGGCGGAAACACTTGAGCGCCAGAATCCCAGGTAGTAGGCATAGTTGCCACGGGTAGTAGTTCCTTCGGCATAAGGCTTCACGCGGTAGTAACCAAAGGTGAAGTTGCGTTGTACCACATTGCCGTCGCTGCCTGTCACCGTGCCGGGAATGAAGAGCGGTGTGATGACCGCCTTCAGCATGTTGTCATTACCGTTGTAGCCCGCATTTGCCGTGGCATATGATTTCCGGGTTGAACGCCTGGTTTTTGTTGCCGATGCCATAGTTGTCGGGCACAGTGAGGCCTCCCGACAGGGCGATAGCGTTGCGGTCGGCAGGCGCCATCATGCGGATAGCCTTGCTCCACTGGGTGTTGGACCAGTTGCTGATGGGAGTGTCGAGCAGCGTGCTGGGGGCTATGGTGAGATAGAGATTCTTGAACGGATGTCCCTCTAGTTGACAAATTTTCGACAAATGTACTGCTTTTTGTGAATCGTTGTTGCCAACAACAAGTAGAATGCACGCCGAAATGCGTGCAAACGATTGCATGGTGATAAAGAAAAGGTTACAGTGGTAACTGCTGTGATACAGCAGTATACGGGACATGCTTTGGTGTGGGTGAGAATGAGGTGGATATCCTGATGGACTATGGGTTAATCCTCAATTCCCAGGATATACTTTTTGGTGTTGATTTCCTCTTCGGCTGCTTTTGCCGAGATGTCCTCTCTCATTTTCTGGAGGGCCTCTTCGTCTTTGTTGGTCACTTTCTGCACACCAAATAAAGTGTTGGTGTAGGTAGACCATGCCCCCGCATACATTTTGTTTTCGAAGGTGGCATTGCCCCACCAGTTCTCAGTCTTGCTTGCCTGCACAAGAATCTTGTAACTGCCGTTGCGCACCCTTACCCATTCGTATTTCCCTGGAGCAAGAGTTTTGCTGAATCCTGTAGGACCTTTCAGTGAGATAGTCATCTTGTTGTTCTTGTCGATGTTGCCGAGGCAGATGAGCGAGAATCCCGGATGAGAATAGAACCCTACATGAGAGATGGAGTTGAACGACGGTGCTTCCTTCAGGTATGGAGCGAGGCGTATTTCAGTGATTTTGTTCTGTGCCTCGTTGGCATAATAGCCATTGGGATATTGTGCCACGAATTTCTCGTAAGCAGCAAGAGTGTTCTTCTTTTTCGTTGCCGTCCATTCGACCGTCTCAAAAGCCTTGACCTTCTCGACTGCCTCAGCGGCATAAAGTCCGTCGGGGAACAGGTGGTAATAGGCGCAATAGTCGGCATACTGCTGGCTGGCAGTAGCATTCTCCCACAGCGTCATTTGCTCGACGAAGTCTTCGGCGAACCACGCATAGCGGCCGTTGGCATGTTCAGCCAGATAAGTCTGGTAGGCTGTCAAGGTATGTGAGGTGGTTGCCACCTGCCAGTCGAATTTGTCTTTGTTCAATGCCAAACTGTCGTTGGCGGCTTTGGTGAACACCCCCAAGGCACCATATTCCTCAAGAAATGTGGCATAGTCGTTGTAGATGGCGTAATTGGAGCCATCGGAGCGGTCGCTGAGGGCATACCATGCAGCGACGGCTTTGGCGCGTTGGTGGTTGGAGAGGCTGATGTCCTCGCAGCCGTCGGCAGTGCATGGCTCATGGTTGCTGCAGCATTCTACAAATGCCTCATAGTCACTTCTGTTGTCGGTTCTCACGGCAGTGAGCCATTTCTCCCACTCTTCGAAGCATGCCTTTCGGTCGTTTGCCTCGTTGGCATATTTTGAGTTGGGGTATTGTTGCAGGTAGTTGTCGAAATCAGCCGACGAGGTGCTGTATTGGATTCCGAGAAAGTCATTCTTCTCGTTGGCTTTGGCCCCATATCTCGCTTTCTGCAAGGTGGTGAGGATATTGCCCACGGTAAGCGTATCGCCAAAGTCGACCTCTTCTTTCACCTTGAGGGCTTTCTTCAGCATAGGGGTGATAGCCTCGATAGATGTTTCTGAGACCGGGGTGAGGAGTGTGAAGTTTTCCACGTTGTTTCCCTGTTCTTCCCAAAGGGCTTTGAACGTGAGAAAAGGAGTAGCCCCTTTCTTCGCTGTCAGGGTAAGGGTTGTTGCACTCAGTGGGGTGAAAAGGCATCCGCACAGGAGAAGAAATAATACAACAAGGTATCTATAGTCTAATACAGTTTTCTTTATCATGGTCAATGCTGATTCTATTGCGTGGCAAAATTAGACATTTTTTTTGAAAATGTCTTCAGTACGCCATAAAAAAGAAAACGGCTTGTGTAAAATCAGCCTTTCCTGCCAAGGTCACGCAGGAGATGATATCGCCTGGTCTGTTGCCATATCTCTTATGATATGCAGGTCGCGCTGTGGGAAAGGAATGGATATATCGTTGTCCTTGAGCGTGTTGTAGACACATTCCAGGATTTCGCAGTCGTTCACATACTGTGTGAGCACAGGCACCCATACCAGCAACTGCAGGTTGACGCTGCTTTCTCCGAACTCCCGCAGTACCACCTGCACGCTATGTTCCTTGTCGATGAAGTCGAGTTTTGACACCTCTTCCACCAACAGTTGGCGACAGCGGTCGATATCGGTGCCATAGGCCACCCCCACGTTGAGGAGATGCATCTCGTAGCCATGGTTCTTCGTCATGTTCTTGTAGTTTTTGTTGAAGAGTTGGCTGTTCTGGAAGGCGATTACCGAGCCGTCGATGGCTTCGAGCATCGTGCTGGTGTAACTGATGGAGTTGACCTTTCCGCGGATGCCGTCGCACACGATCCAGTCGCCCACCTTGATGCGTCCTGCCATGAGAGACAGGCCATAGTAGATGTTCTCGATGATGTCTTTCGATGCGAAGCCCATACCAGCAGAAAGTCCTCCCGAGACCACCACGAGCCAGGTGTTGTCGACATGGCAGATGGCGAGGCAGGTGATGAGCCACAATCCCCAAACCAGCACCTGTATGATATTCTTTCCCATGACGAACCGGCTCTCTGCCGAAATGGGGTCGCTGATCATGTAATGGTGTTTGAGCAATGCTTTCGCCGTGCGGTTGATATAGGAGAAGACCATCCACAGGATGACAACGATGGCGATGTTGAGCACGCTGATAGTGACGTTGGGTGATTCGATGAACTTATAGGTGAACACTTTCCATGTGACTTCGGTGAGGTTGAACACGGCGGCAGCCCAGAAGATGGACAGCAGCACCGACACCACGGCGAGCGAAGGCAACAATACGCTATAGAGCAGGTCGTAGAACCACGACTCTGTGATGGGTTTCTCCTCGAACTGGTGGCGGTGTCCATAGTTTTTTATCCATGACCTCAGGCAGGTGATGGTGAGAATGCAGGTGAGTTGCATAATCCACCAAATGAGCAACTGCACGCTCATGAGGGTGTATCCCATCCACGATGCGCCCACTGCCACGATGAAGACCACCAGTGACAAATAGGTGTAGAACATGTCGGAACGCGGGATATTGTGGTTGTAGCGTCGGATGACCCACCACTGCCAGAGGGCGCAAAGCAGCAGCAGCGGAGGAAATACCATATTCACCAGTTCGTTGGGAATTAGGATGATGCGGAAGGTAATGACGATGAACCCTATGACGAGCAATGGGGCATAGATGCGCAGTGCGTTTCGCAGTTGTGTGGCTTCAACACGTGCCAGCAGTGAGAGGAGTATCACGCCGAGCAGCCAGGCGTATTGTGTGAGCAGGCTGCTTGCCATGATATAGAAGTTCTGGCTCCATGTCACCCTGATGATTTGTAGTGCGACGGCAAAGAAGAGGACGGCAGCGGTGATGATGATGAGCGACCGTTTCTGTATGAATCCTTTTGTTTGCAATCGTTGGGGAATGAGGAATCTGGCCCCTATATAGCCCACAAGGATGGCTGCCAGTCCGAAGATGCCCATTGTGAGGAAGAGCCAGATAATCATTCGGCTGTCCCACTGCGATTCGACCTTTTGATGGGGTTCGTATTTATCTCTTACCGTCTCCGTGGTTTTCGAGAGGTGGTTGCCCAGATGTGACAGGATGCTAAGGTAGTTTTCCCCACGGTTGACGAAGATGCTGTTCTGAATCTCGTTGTATCGCAGGTTGGCATAGTCGTTGAGGGCACTGAGTTGATTTTCTGTGGTTTGATAGATGTTGATGTAGTCGCTCATGTTCTGTCGGTTCTCCTTCAGTGTGCGCTCGATGCACACAGCGAGCGTGAGGCATACGTTTCGGTCGATGGCGGCACGTTCGGAGAGGCTCCTCACCGGCATCTTGTTGAGGTTGGTGACCAGACTGTCGTAACGGGCAATTTCGATGTCGATGTTGTTGATACTTGAGCGGAAAGGCATGATTTTGTCGTGGTAGTCGCGGTAGAGATTGGTTACCTCGTTGCAGGCATAGGTAAGGTCGAACACGTAGTCTGGCTTCTGCGAGTAGAGCATCAGTGCGCTTTGGTTGCTGCGCATGGAGATGCCAATGAGGTCGCTGATAATCTGGTTGCGGAAGGTTTTGTGACTCTCAGCCTCAGCCTGTAGGGTAGAGTAGTAGTCTGTCAGTTCCTGTCGCAGGATAGACAGCGTACTGGCCAGGTCGGCCTCTTTCAGTACGGCATGCGACGGCAGGATAGCCACGGCAAAAAGCAGCAGGCACAATAATGTCTTTCTCGTCATCTTTTTTCAAGTTTATTCGCAGAGTTTATCTGCAAGCAGTCGCATTCGCCCAACTCACGGAAATCATAGGAGTCCTATCTTTCCTTTATTATCGATAGTTGAGAGAATGATACATTTCCAATCTTTCCTCATCACACCATCAGTGACCATCAGACTCTCATTAATCATCTGTGAAATGGCCATGAAGGCACAATTTGCTGCAAATATATACAAAAATCTGCATTTAGAAGATAAACCGCTTAATTTTCTGCATCAATCAACACAAAAGGTGCCCAGAAATAGGGTGAAGGGAAGTCCTTTCTCAATTGCTTGATGGATTGGCTCATAGATTCTTGCATGGAAAGACCAGACAGCCATAGTCGATAGAAAGAACTCATCAGTGAGGAAGTGCTTTTGTCGTTCACGTTCCATAAAGTCCCGATGATGGAATGCACCCCTGCCTGTTTGAATCCTCGATGAATGCCAAACACACCGTCGGTGGTGTAGAAGCCTACAGCCGACTGGCATGCCGAGAGGACAGCAAGTCGGGTTGTACTCAAGTCGAGTTTTGCCACTTCGTTGGCGGTGAGGATTCCATCCTCTTCCTCTCTCTTGATTTCGTCGCCCAGCCAGGTTGCATTGGCGTCGGTAAGGGCCAGTCCTGACCGCTGCATACTTGAAAACTTGATTAGGGGGAAACGGTCGAAATATTTTATTTCAGATACATCCTTGTCTTTGGCGACGAAAAAGCCATGTGTGGAAAGATGAATCACATCAGGGCTCTTGCCACTTATCTCATGGAGGCTTTGCTCAGAGGCGAGATGTCCGGTCAATCGTGTTACGCTGACATTGTTGTTGTTCAGTTCCTGACACACATTTTCCACTTCCCGCTCTGTGTAAGGAAGATAGCCGAAAGGCTCTCTGTCATCGGAAATAGCCCCACGCTCGCTAAGCGTATCGGTGTATTCCGTGTGGATAGATGTTGAGAACTGCTGCGCCAATTGCTCATGAGCATCACTATAGAATACCTTTCCGTAAAGGATGGCAGATTGTAGAGGTTGGGCAGAAGAATGCTGGCGAATGTCAATCAAGTCGCCGGTAGACAGCAGTTGATGAAGGTTGTAGCGGTCGATTAGATAACTGCCGTCATCCCGTCGGAAAGCAGAGAATGCGAGTTCGTTGAGAAATCCCGAAGGGGAGAAGTATACGGACGTGACATCTTGGAGGACTTTTTCTATGGGCTTCCACAAATGGTCATAGAGTTTCAATTGGTCTTCTTCGTAAAGTTTTCGTATTTTGACACGCAGCGGGAGAGACTGCATTTGAGACAACCCCTCACACATCTGCGAAATGTCTTGCAGTTGCACATATTTTGGGTTGCCTTGTGGAAATAGTACCAAAGCACCGAGAATGGAGTCGGAGAACACGTATTCTATGGCGGCCTCTCCCACTTGAAGCACTTGCTGCACCTGTTGCCATTGTGGGTTTGGTTTAGGAAGCAACTGCGTATTAACAGACCGGTTGATGTCGCGTTCCAATGACTCTATCTCTTCGGTAAGTTGTGTGAATCTCTTGGTCTCGGCATCGATGTTTTGTTGGATATTTATTTGTAAGTTGATTTTCTGGATTTCAGACCTTAGCAGGTCGAGTCTTTCCATTTTCAATTTCAAGGCCTCGTCGGCATTCTGGTGGATGGCGTTATGGATTCGTTCGGAAGCGCGAAGCAGCAATCCCTTTTCAGCCAATGCGGCATTATAGGCATCGTCAGCCAACTGCTCCTTGAAATGGGGGAGTAGTGACAGCAATCCTGTTCCACCTGCACCATATAGATTGACGAACGATTCCCGCTCTGCTTGGGTAAGCAAGTCGAAGTTCTGTTGTATCATGGTTTGCACCAGACTGAAATACTCCTGGGCAAGTGGTATGGCTTCCGAATAAGCATTGCTTCTCATGCAAATAGATAATTGTTCCAGCGTGAAGTTCGCTTTTGCTGAAGGACCGGTAATCCATCCTGGATGATTGTCGGAAAGTTGCCTTGCCGTTTTCAAATACTCCCACGACTGTGCGAAATCCTGCTGTCCGTATTTCATGTTAGCCAGGTCACGTAGCGCATGGAATCTGAGCAGTTGGTTTGCAGAATGTGTCAGAGGTAAGATATATGATTCTGCTTTATCAGCATCGTTTTCCAAATAGAGATAATATTTTGAGATACTATTGTATAAGAAATAGGTTCGTGCGTCATCAAGATAGGAAGTGCTCTTCGCCTTGTAGAGATTTTCCAAATCAAAATACAAGGGGACGATTTGCTCGCTTAATGATGTTTTAAAAGTGTTTATAGTTTTTTGTGCGCTGGATGCATAGTCAGCATAGAAAGGGTCAGACGACCAGGAATCTACTTTCTGTTGGAAGTTGTAAATCTGGGGAAAAATATTGCTGTATTCGAACAGGACGGTTGCTGCTCTTTCCAAGGTCTGCTCGCTGCTCCAATTGCCCAATTTACTCATGATGGCATATTCGTTGATGATGTCGTTGAGTGTACTCATTTGCATGACAAGGTCATCATTTTTTACTCTCAATAGATAATAGTATTTCTCCCACAACATGGATATCATGTATCCATGCAAAGAGAAAGAAGGGTTATCCCGCATATTGTTCAATGTCGTGGAAATGAGGCTTTCTGCCTTGTCGTTATCATTCGTGATATTGGTATAGAGAAACAATAGCGTAGAAGTCAGATCCATATATGTATTGTCGTATGCACCATAGAGGGAATCATGGTGGGCCATTCCTTCAATCAAAAGGTTCTCTGCCTCTTCACTACGGCCATTCAATAAATAATAGTAAGCGATATGGTAATATCCCTCAAGGAATGTTCCCCACATTTCAGCCCTATTTTCCATGAAAAAGGGAATGGCCTCGTCGAACAATTGTTTGGCCTCAAGAGTCGTGGTGTTATCGAAATTGGTTTGTAGCAGTTGGTAGCCCAGGCGTGTCTGCATATGGTTTCGCCATGTGTCTTCTTCTTTGTCTGTGCATGCTGAAATGCCGTCACGAAGCGTTTGCAAGCCTTCTTCTATATGGCCTTCAGAGAGATAAAAGTCGCTGAGCGTGCAATACACCATACCTTTTGGAAAACCGTTTTGGCTGTACATCTTGAGCATATCCTTGCACACCGGTATAGTCTGCTGCCTTTTGGTCGAATCGACAGAAGACGAGAGGTATTGAGCGTATTGGTAATGGCTGCATGCATAGAACGGGTCGTCGTCGCCCATCAGTTGTCGCATGTCTTCAAGAGAAATCCTATACATGTCGGCTGCCATATCAGGCTGCGACAAATATGTGTCATAAGTCTCAGCCAAGGAGCGGCCAATATATATTGACGGCCAAGTGGCGCTATGGTTGTCAAGATACAAGGAAATCAATTCTCCCCATCTGTTGTTGAATGCTTCGGGGTTTTCGGCGTATATGGCCAGGTTGAAATTGATGATAGCCAAAAGATACTGGGCATAGGTGTCGGGCTGGTCTTGAAACAGACGTTTGGCAAGAGCCACCATCTCGTCACCTGTTACCGATGCCTGAGCCATGTTGATGCGTTGCATCTGGCTGAAAATGCGATAGAGATACCCCAAGTATTCTTCTGTCTGTTCGCCATAGAATGTTTTTACCTTTTCAAGGCAAGAGGTCATCGCTTCTGCTTCTTCCTTGCGTTCTGCGAAGATAACGTCGCAATCGCCTTTGCAGAGCATGGCTTCAATGGTGAACATGTCGCCTTCGGGTAAATAATCCTTTGCCCATTGGTATATTTCGTCTGCTTCCTGGTATAGTTCATCGTACGTGCCCAATACATTGATAATCCTAAACCTATTCAATTGCAGTTTGTTCATCTGTGTGCGGCAGTCATTTTCTCCCCAAAGGTGTTTGCTGCTTTCATATACACTTTCATATATGCCTTCTGCATCGGATATGACACCGTTTATCTCCCGTACGGGGAATGTAGTTTCATTCGGAAATATCTTGGCGGAGATGGCATTCAGGCAAAATGCATGAGTGGTACCCATCGACTTGACATTTGCGATGCCCTTGCAGATATCAATGAGGTCGGCATTAAGGTTGTTGGGATTTTTGAGATATGGTGAAACTTCCTTTTCTATTTTTGTTACTTCTTCCCAATAAGTAGGGTTGTCGGGGTCTCTCCAGGTGCTGAGGTTGATGACATCGAGACGTGTGAGGTGTTTCAACAGTTGGATGCGTTGGTCTTTGGGATATTGGCCAGCCAGTTTGATGGCCATGTCATGATTGGCAGAAGCCATCTCCATGGATTCGTCCCAATTGTAACTGGAATAGCCGGCAACCACATATCTTCTGCATGTGATGGTTTCGTATGAAATCTCTCCATATTTTTCGCAGGACAATAGAAGGAGGGCATCCAAGGCAGATAAAAGACAACTGTCTCTGATGTCGAGTACTTTTTGGGAACGGATATCTGCAAGTTGGTTTAATTCGTTGAGATTGAACGTTTTGGCACTTTCACGCAGGAATTGAATGTCATTGCTTTCATGATTGCCACTTGCGCAAATCTCGACAGTTTTTAGGAGTCGTTGGCTGTCTTTGCCATTTTTCGATTGTGAATATCCGTTGAGTGATATGGACAGTGCTAAAACAAAGGCTATGAGTGATTTCATGGAAACAAAGGTTAGGTATATGATATGGTACAGAACAGGTGTGATGGATATGGGAAACACATCTGCTGCAAATGGTTTTCTGCAACAATGGGAAACTATCCCGGGAACCTTGATTTCAGGTAGTTGGAGAATTGCTCGCGGTAGGCTTCGGTGACGCGGATGATTTCGTCGCCGATATAGATGCAGTCGTTGCGGTCGACGCTTCGGATTTTATTTAGTGCCACGATATACGACCTGTGTACGCGCATGAACTGTCCTTCGGGCAGCAGGTCTTCCACGGCTTTCATGGTGAGGTGTGTGATGAGTGGTTTTCGCTCGCCTTCGAGATAGAACATCACATAGTCTTTCATTCCGCCTATATACAGGATGTCGGAGAAAGCGATTTGTCGGAATTCACCGTCGACTTTGATGAAGATGGTGTTGTTGGTGTTGTTGGTGTTGCTTTCCGGCGTGGTTTCGGGAGTTTCGGTGTGATTGTACCATGCGCGGGCTTTATCCACGGCAGCGAGGAACTTGTTGTAGCGGATGGGTTTGAGGAGGAAGTCGAGCGCCGATACCTCATAACTCTCCAATGCAAACTCTTGGAACGCGGTGGTGAAGATGATGCGTGTCTCGGGCGGTATCATCCGGGCCAGTTCCATGCCGTTGATGTCGGGCATCTGTATGTCGAGGAAAAGCAAGTTGGGTGCCAATTCCTTCACTTTTGCGATGGCTTCCACAGAGTCGGTGAACGAGGCTACCAGTTCCAGTCCTGGGGTTTTGGTGACAAACGACTCAAGAAGTTTCACGGCCAACGGCTCGTCGTCGATGATGATACAGGTGAGGGGTCTCATGGTTTTATGTTGATTTTAACATGGTAGATGTCGTTGTCGAGAGTCTGTTCCCAGGTGTACCTGTCGTGATACATCAGTTCCAGACGTCGGCGTGTGTTTTCCAGTCCTATGCCACTGCCGCTTCGGTCGACATCGGTTTTGGGGTAGTTGGTGTTGTCGCATACAAACGACAGGGCATTGTCGCTGGCATCCACACGGATATCGATACGTGATGGTTTGTTGCTGCTCACGCCATGTTTGAAGGCGTTCTCTATCAGCGAGATAAAGAGCAGTGGAGCCACCTCCATCTGATTGTCGATAATGTTGAATGAGGTGTTTACCACGGTCTTCTCGTTGCAGCGGAGTTGCATCAGGCCGATATAGTTGCGCATGAATTCCACTTCGCCTGCGATGGGTACGAGCGGTTTGTCGGTTTTGTAGATAGCATAGCGCAGCAAGTCGCTCAACTGAGCGATAGCATCCTGTGCGCCGTCGGGGTCGATTTGGGTGAGGCTTGAGATGTTATTGAGCGTGTTGAAGAGGAAATGTGGGTTGATTTGGTTTTTCAGCCATGCCAGTTCGGCCTCCACGTTCTTACGTTTCTCTTCTTCGAGATGCCGCATCACTTCTCTTGTCTTCAGGAAATGGCGTATGGCGATGGCCACGGTGACGGCAGCACAGTTGAGCAAGAAGTATACGAACATGCCCGCCATCATTCCAATCCACCAGTTGGGTGGCATTTCCACTCCCTGCGGGTTGTGGTAGTTTCTGAAGATGAAGAACCCGTAGTTGAGACATGCAAACAGGATGAAGTTCACCAGAACGAAGGTTTTGTAATGGCGCTTGTCGAACAGGAACCTCCAAAACAGGTAGAAATTGACGAAGTAGAGAATAAACGGCGACTGCAGGTTGAACCATGTGATACGCATCGAAGCCAATGCCGCCGATGTGTCACGTGTGGTGAGGATAGCGGTCACTGTGGGCAGCAACAACATCATTGCCCAAATCGACAACTGCATCAGGAGCAGCAACCAGTCTTTCTTTGTTATTCGCTTCATAGTGCAAAAATAAATAAAATATCTGATAGTCTTTGATAGTTGGATGAAAAAAGTTGTATTTCAGGTTTTAAGCCATTGCTCAATCAAGTTTCAGGAGTTCACGCGACGCATGTGCCTCATGGCTTTTCTCATTGATGGTGTAGTTGAAAAAGGGTGTGCCTGAAGTGTAATGCCGGTAGTTGCCAGCCGCCACTTTTCGGCACACCCTGAGTTAGAAAGAATAGTTGAGTAATGAGTTAATGATTTCTTACATCGGGCCTGTTCCCATCCCTGCTCCTGCACCGGCACCAGCACCAGCGCCCGTTCCGCTGCCAGCATTGTTGAGCATTTCGCCCTGTGACTGTTGTTCGATATAGTCGTTGGTCACTTTAGATACGTGTTGCTTGGTTCTGAAGTTCGACTTGCCGAAGGTGTAACTTACGCTGAGCGTCAGTCCGCTCATAGGCACTTTGATAGAGGAGCGCTGCGAGAAGTTTGTACCGCTGCTGTAACTTTCGATTTTCAAGTCACCTCCGCTGGAGAGTCCTGTCATTGCCGACAGACTGACAGAGAGTTTGTCGTTGAAGAACGTCTTTGAGAGGCTGGCGGTGAGCATGTTGAATCCGCTGGTATAGCCTTGCAGCGTCTTGGTTCTGCTCGAGGTGATGAGGTATGTGCTCAGTTTCAGGTCGAGGGGCAGTGTCTGCTGGATGCCCATCATTGCCTGTGCTTGCCATCCATGGTTGGTAGAACTCACGTTGTCGCTGCGCATGTCGGTGTAGTTGAGGCTTCCGTTCATGAAGAGTCGGGTATTCTTCAGTGCCAGCCAGTTGGCGAACACGTTGACGCCGGTTTGCGAGCGCTCTACGATATTGCCGTAGGTGGTGTTGAGCAGGTTGTTGTCGTAGAAACTGTACTGCTCGATGCCGTTGCCCGTATAGTTGTAGTGCAGGTTGACGTTCATCATCAGTTTTGGAGTGAACAAGTTGTAGACCAGTGCGATGTTGTGGGATTTCTCCACATCGAGGTTGGTGTTGCCATAACTCAGGCTGTTGGGGTCGCTGTGGTCGACGTAGGGGTTCAGGTAGGTGATACCAGGGCGTGAGATGCGCATGTTGTAGGTCAGTCCGATGTTGCTGGTCATGCTGGGTGAGAACGACACGCTGGCAGATGGAACGAGGCATCCATAGTTCTTGGAGAAGTTGGTGCCGTTGCCGAAATGGTATTCCACGTCTTGCCAGGTGTGCTCATAGCGGAGGCCTGCCTTGGCGCTGAACTTGTTGAACGAACCTTCATACTCGGTGTAGCCGGCGAGGATGGTGTTGCGGTATTCGTAGTCGAGGCTCTGGTTGTTGTCGAACACGTCGTCGAGGTAGTATTTCGAGTCGGAGGTCGCCTTGCGAGTCATCAGTTTGGCACCCGTGTTGAAGGTCTGGCCGGTGGCCAGCGGGGTGGTGTAGTCTACCTGCACGGTGTGGTCGGTGGTGTTGTCTTTCACTTTGGAGAAACGGTCGGTGAGGTCGATGAGTGTGTTGTCCACATTATCAAAGTCGTTGCGCTGTTCGATTTTCGACGGACTGAGACTCAGTTGGTAAGTTACGATGATTGACTTCGTTCGCTCGGGGTTGAAGAAGCGCTGGTAGTCGAGGTTGGCACTAAACGAGGTGCGCCCGTTCTTCATCTTCATATTGTTGTCGTAACTGAATCCGTTGTTGCCCTGTCCAAAGAGCATCTGAGTGGTGGTGAGTCCGTTGTTGCGCAGCGACAGGCTGGTGAGCGAGAAGGTGGCATTGACCGAACTCATGGCATCGATGTCGTAGCCGAGGCTCATGCTTCCGAGGGTGAAGGGCACACGGGCCTTCGTCGAGGCTGTGGTGAGGATGGAGGTGGCACCGTTCTGCTGCTCCATTTCCACTACGGTGGCTCCTGGTTTCGAATAGTTCTCCATCACGTTGGCGCTGTATGAGAACTTGCCTTTCTGTCCGCTCAGCATCACACCACCGCCGAGTGACCTATTTCCCACAGAAGCCCTTATCGTGCCGTTGTAGCCGTCGGCGCTGGGCATGGCACCGGGAGCACCTGGGGCACCTGGGGCACCGCCCATCATCTGCCTGTTCATCACGATATTGAGCACACCTGAAGCCCCTTCGGCATCAAACCGGGCGCCAGGGTTGGTGATCACCTCAATAGTCTTCACCATAGATGCGGGCATGCTCTTGAAAATCATCGAGGGATTGCTTGAGAACATCACGTTGGGTTTGCCGTCGACATATACCTTGAAAGCCGAAGAGCCATTCACAGTGATGTTATCCTGACCGTCGACCGACACCATGGGCACCTTGCGCAGCATGTCGAGCACAGTCGCCGACTTGGAGTCCACGTCGTCTTCTACCCTGTAGGTCATCTTGTCGACCTCCATTTTCACCAGAGGTTTCTGTGCCACGACCTCCACTCCTGCGAGTGTCTGTGCATCTTCACTCATATAGATAGTGCCGAGGTCAAGGTCGTTGCTGTTGCCGATGGTGATGCTCTGCCTGATGTCTTCCTTTCCTACGCTACTGATGACGATGTCGTAGGTGCCCTTGCCTTCCACCTTCTGGTTGAAATTGCCGTCGGCATCGGTGAGGAACATGGCGATGGCCCCCTCCGACTTTCCGGTGGGGAATATTCTTACGGTGGCGAACGATTCGCCCTCACCGAGGTTCTTGTCCTTTACGGTTCCTTTCACTACGGTGGATTGGGCGAAAGCCACCGAGCAAACGAGCATCATGATGATGGCTGCCAGAGACCTGAGGTACTTTCCATTCTGTTTCATATGGTTTTTTTGTGTTTTGGTTGCTTGTGAGGTTGATTTTTACGGTCACACAGTTGTGACTTTTGATTTTCTGCATGCAAAGGTAGGGTAGGGAGGACGTGTCACAAAATGGTTTTCGACGAAATGCGGGGATAATTTCGACGAAATTGTTGTTCATGTTTTGCATTCGCTCACCTTGTGGTAGTAAAAGGGGAGTTTAAGGGGGAGAGAAGCCGGTCTATATTCCTTTTATATGACATTTTTCTGCCCAATCATTTTGTGAAGTCAAAAAAAAACCTTTACTTTGCAAAAAATAATCAAAACTTCAATGGTTTTAATCTAAAATAGTATTATTATGAAGAAATTTTTGATTGCTATCGTAGCGAGTATGTTTGCTGCACCTTCGTTCGCACAGTTCAGCAGCGGCGGTTTCTCACTCGATGAGGAGCATCTTTACTGGGGTGTTCGTCTTGGTGTGAATTTCAGCAGTATCAGTGGTGATATCGAGTCAGACAAAGGCCGCACCGGTTTTGTGCTTGGTGGTGTTGTTGGTCTCCGTGTTTCCGATTCATCCCCAGTCTTCCTTGAGAGTGGTCTGTACTACTCGGAGCGTGGTGGTAAGGACTTGAAATCGAGCAAGGTTGATGCTTTTGACCCCAATCTTCCTGATGGCCATCTGAACTACCTTGAAATACCTGTGCTGATTAAATATGGTGTTACGGCAGAGAACAATATTGCCATACTGCCATTCATCGGTCCTTATCTGTCGTTGGGTGTTTCGGGCAACTACAGGTATCTGAAGCATCCCGAGGTAGGTCTTAAAGTAGGATGTGGTGTGGAGTGGAACAACCTTTACGCTGAGGCACTCTATCAGTTTGGTCTCTCCAACATCGCCGATGCAAAGGGTGAACCGTCATCACACGGCCACTCGTTGGGTATCAACATCGGTATCAACTTCTAAACTCTACACGTCGGAATGACGTGAAATCATAAAGGCCACTTGTGCGTAACAGGTGGCCTTTTTCAGCAAGAAACCAATTTAGTCCGTCCCATGATCAAGGAACTCCAGATGAGGGTGTTGCCCCATCAAGCCGCTTCGATGCAAGCCATCGCACGATATATAGCCGAAGAACAGGCCATAGACCAGCGTACCATCGCCCATGTCAGGGTGCTTCGCCGCAGCATTGACGCCAGGCAGCGAACGATCTATGTCAACCTCACCGTCAGGGTTTACATCAATGAGGAGCCTGGCGATGATGTGTTCCCCAAGACGGTGTATGGCGATGTGTCGGAGGCCAAGACCGTTGTCGTTGTGGGAGAGGGGCCTGCGGGTCTCTTCGCCTCGCTGCGGCTCATCGAACTCGGTCTGCGCCCCATTGTCGTAGAGCGAGGAAAAGACGTGCATGAGCGCAAGCGCGACCTCGCCGCCATCACCCGCAATCAGAAGGTAGACCCCGAGAGCAATTACAGTTTTGGTGAAGGAGGGGCTGGAGCATTCTCCGACGGCAAACTCTACACCCGTTCGAAGAAGCGGGGCAACGTGGAGAAAATCCTCCATGTGTTCTGCCAGCATGGCGCATCGACGGATATCCTCGCCGATGCCCATCCGCATATTGGCACCGACAAGTTGCCGCGGGTCATCGAGAACATGCGCAACACCATCGTCGGTTGCGGGGGAGAGGTGCATTTCCAGACCCGTATGACGCGGCTCGTTGTTCAGGGCGACCATGTGGTGGGAATTGAGGCGGTGTGCTCAACCGATGGGCAGACGAAGATGTTTCACGGACCGGTGATTCTTGCCACCGGGCATTCGGCACGTGATGTCTACCGCTACCTGCATTCGGCAAAGATAGAAATAGAACCGAAGGGATTGGCCGTGGGCGTGCGTTTGGAGCACCCTGCGCACCTTATTGACCAGATACAATACCATAACCCTAAGGGCAGGGGGAAATACCTTCCTGCCGCCGAATACAGCCTCACCACCCAGGTTGACGGCCGAGGCGTATATTCTTTCTGCATGTGTCCAGGAGGTTTTGTCATCCCGGCGGCAACAGGTCCGCAACAAATCGTGGTCAACGGCATGAGTCCGAGCAACAGGGGCACGAAATGGTCGAACAGCGGCATGGTGGTGGAGACAAGGCCCGAGGATGTAGAGGGCGACAGTCCGTTGCGCATGCTCGACATGCAGGAGCGTCTTGAGCAGGCGTGCTGGGAACAAGGCAACCGCCGACAGACAGCCCCCGCTCAGCGGATGTCGGACTTCGTGAACGGCAAGTTGGGGTATGACCTGCCAGAATCGTCGTATGCGCCCGGTTTGGTGCCCAGTCCGCTGCATTTCTGGATGCCCGAGCAGATGACATCAAGGTTGCGGAAGGGATTCGCGTTTTTCGGGAAACACCACAAGGGTTTCCTCACCAATGAAGCCATACTCATTGCCGTGGAGACACGTACATCGGCCCCCGTGCGCATTGTAAGGGATAAAGAAAGGCTCCAGCATATCCGCTTGCAAGGACTTTTCCCCTGTGGGGAAGGTGCAGGATATGCCGGAGGTATTGTCTCGGCAGGTGTCGATGGTGAGCGCTGTGCCGAGATGTGTGCTGCGTATATGTGTCTATAACTCTATCCTATCCAAGTCTTCGGGCACGAAGACTTGGCCGCTGAAGGCGGATAAGGCTTCGGCGGTGTATCGCTCTTGGCGGGTAGACAAGGTCTTGTCTTCTGTGTGGTAAAGAATCAAGTTCTTTACGTGCAGCCTTTCGGCCAGCCGGGCAGCGTCGAGGGCGGTGCTATGGTGTTTTTCATAAGGATTGAAGCGGTCGCGGTCGGCATACAGACAGAACGCTTCGCTCATCAGCCAGTCGGCACCCTCGGCATAAGTCAGGCAGAGTTCGCTGAAAGGTTCGTCGCCTAGACAAGTAAGCCGCTGCCCGTCTGGGAGGGTAGTGGTGAAGCCAAACTGCCGCTCCTTGGTGGAATGGATGTCGAAGCACTGCAAAGGGAGATCCCCTACTGTGAAGCGGTCGCCATCCTCCAAACAGTTCATCATCACCATGCTTCCTATCCTTCCCGATATTTTGGAAGGGAGGAGTTGCCGGCAAATCTCCGTGAGTACGTCGAGCACTTTGCGGTGGCTCCACACACGGAGCGGATAGTTGTGCTGTAAAGCAGAACGCATCACCCAGACCACACCGAGCAGATGGTCGGTATGGGCATGAGTGACGAAGATGTCGTGAATCTCTCTGATATTGATGCCCGCCCGCTCCAGTTGGGCCAGGATGCCGTTGCCGCCCCCTGCGTCTACAAGCAACAATGCTCCACCCTGGCTCTGCAGGGTGAAGCAAGTGTTATAGCAGTGAGTGACAAAGGCATTGCCCGTGCCGAGCATCGTGATGACATTGCCTTGTTGCGTCATTATAGGTCGCTGTAGTTGCCCGTGAATGTGGTAGTGCTCATGTCGCCGGTGTCGAAGCCACGCTTGAGCCAGCGCATACGCTGGTCGGAGGTGCCATGTGTGAACGACTCTGGCTGTGAATAGCCCTGCGACTGCTCCTGCAAGTAGTTGTCGCCGATATGCTGGGCGCAGTTGATGGCTTCTTTCAAGTCGCTGTCGTCGAGAGAGCCGAAGGCCTCGTGCTCATAATGAGCCCATACGCCGGCATAGTAGTCGGCCAGCAACTCCAGGCGCACACTCATCTGATTGGAGCGTGTTTGGTCGAGGCGCTGCATCTGTGCATGGGCCTTACCGAGGATGCCCAGGAGGTTCTCCACATGATGTCCCACCTCGTGGGCAATCACATAGGCACGGGCGAAGTCGCCGCCCGACTTCAGTTGGGTTTCCATCTGCTTAAAGAACGACAGGTCGATATACAACTTCTGGTCGGCGGAGCAATAGAATGGACCTACTGCCGAGGTAGCGCCACCGCAGTTGGTCTGCACTGAGTTCTTAAAGAACACCAAGGTGGGAGGTGTGTACTCAGCATTGAACTTCTGGCGGAACACAGCCGACCAGATGTCTTCTGTACTGGCAAGAATCTGCTTGCAGAACTTCACCTGAGCCTCCTCCTCTGGAGAGAAGGTCTGCCCCTCGGCCACCTCTTCCTCGCCGCCCGACATGCCGCCAAGGCCGCCGGTCTGCTGGATGACATCCAAGGGGTTGCCACCCATCAACAATGTAATCAAGCCAATGAGGATGATACCACCGATGCCCATGCCGGCCATTGCGCCGCCACTCATACCCCGGCGATCCTCTACATTCTCACTTTCTCTTCTTCCTTCAAGATCCATAATATAAATTTTGGTTAATGTTTCGGTTGATCTTCTCAAGTTTTGCTTTCGCTCCACTTACAGGAGTTAAGGAGAGTTGAAGAGACGTATGTCTACTTCGGCGTCATTCCCCTCATTTCCTATGCTTGTGAAAGATAAGTTCATCTTGTCACAGTGTGCAAATATACACATTTTTTTTGTTTATCTTCGTTTTTCAAGTTCTTTTTTGTAAAAAATTGCTTCACAATGCCATACACACCATTTTCAATGACTTGTAGCGGTTTGTCTGGTTCATGCAAAATGTGTTTTGGGGAAAGACATTTTATTCTCCTAGTATCCATGTCGACTGTCGAAGACAACGCAAAAAACTCAAAAAAACGCCGATTTGTTTGCATATCTCATGATTTTGCATTATCTTCGCATCAGAAGTAATCAAATCAACAAAAGTATTATGGACAAACACGAAAAATTCGTCATTACCATCAACCGCCAATTTGGAACGGGCGGGCATGAAGTGGGGGCGGAAATCGCCAAGCGGCTCGGTGTGAAATTGCTTGACAAACAGATTCTTCAGGCGGTGGCCAAGAAATTCAATATCGGACAGGAGATGGTGGAGAAACTCGAGGCCAGGAACCAGTCGTGGTGGGATGATTTCACGCAGTTCTACAGGTCGTATATGGTCGACAACGAGTATCACGCCTTAAGCGAAGACCTTACCTCGGGTGAACTCTTCGAGGCGCAGGCTGCAGTCATCAAGCAAATTGCTTCAGAGGAGTCGTGTGTCATTGTGGGGCGCTGTGCCTCGTTTATCTTCCGTGACCACGAGAACGCCTTGAAGATTTTCCTCCACAGTCCGATGGAGAAGCGCATCAAGCGTATTGTAGACAAATATGGTGTGAGTGAGGCCGACGCCAAGTTGATGATTGTTGACAATGACTATACCCGCGAACTCTATACCAAGAAGTATACCGGCAGCGAGTGGTTTGATGCCCGCAATTACGATATATCGCTCGATGTGAGTAAGTTTGGGCTCAACGGCTCTGTGGACTATCTGCTTGCTTTCGTGGGAGAAGGGAGATAAAAAATAAGGTTCCGCCTTCGTTCATCTTTTCTTCACACTTACTCTTTACCCTCATTCGGGTTAGGGGTCTATTTATATGACAAATTTTTGCTGTTGGGCAGGTTGGGGCTGTTGTCCCTCGCTTGGCTTGTCGGCATAAAATAGAGCGCAACAAAGTATTGTTGTGCTTTTTTTTGTTGGATTCGTGGAAATTGTGTAATTTTGCACGATTTTTAAGAAGTACATAATTTAAAAAAGAAATGAATATCTCTTATAAATGGCTGAAGGAATACGTTGATTTCAGCCTCTCGGCCGAGGAAGTGTGCAAGGCACTGACATCAAGCGGACTGGAAGTGGATGCCCTCGAGGAAGTGCAGTCGATAAAAGGCGGACTGAAAGGACTCTTCGTGGGAAAAGTGTTGACTTGTGACCCGCATCCCAATTCCGACCACTTGCATGTGACCACTGTTGACCTGGGTAAGGAAGAACCCTCGCAGATTGTCTGTGGGGCACCCAATGTGGCTGCAGGCCAGAAGGTGATTGTTGCCGACCTGGGCTGTGTGCTCTACGACGGTGACAAAGAGTTTGTCATCAAGAAGTCCAAACTCCGTGGCGTGGAGTCGTGTGGCATGATTTGCGCTGAGGATGAGATAGGTGTGGGGACCAGCCATGACGGTATCATCGTATTGCCCGAAGATGCTGTAGTGGGTACTCCGGCAGCCGAATACTACCATTTGGAGAGCGACTGGCTCATCGAGGTTGACATTACAGCCAACCGTGCCGATGCCCTCTCGCACTGGGGTGTGGCACGCGACCTCTATGCGTGGCTCAAGCAGAATGGATATCCCACAGCACTGCACCGTCCATCGTGCGACGAATTCACTGTAGACAACTACGACCTGCCGGTGGAGGTGACCATAGAGAATGAGGAGGCCTGCCGTCGCTATGCTTGTGTGAGCATCACCGACTGCGACGTGAAGGAGTCGCCCGACTGGTTGAAGAATAAACTCGTAGCCATTGGTCTCCGTCCTATCAACAACATCGTTGACATCACCAACTACGTGATGCATGCCTACGGTCAGCCCCTCCATTGTTTCGATGCCGACATGGTAATCGGGCATCATATCATTGTGAAGCCACAGCCCGAGGGAACGAAGTTTGTCACCCTCGATGGTGAAGAGCACGTACTCGGTCCGCACGACCTGGCCATCTGCAATGAGGAGGAGCCGATGTGTATTGCCGGCGTGTTTGGCGGAAAAGGCAGCGGCACTTATGAAACCACCCGCAACGTGGTGCTTGAGAGCGCCTACTTCCATCCCACTTGGATCAGGAAGAGTGCCCGCCGTCACGGACTGAGCACCGACTCGTCGTTCCGCTTTGAGCGTGGCGTAGACCCCAACGGCATCATCTATGCGCTGAAGCAGGCCGCCATCCTCTGCAAGCAACTCGCTGGAGGAAAGGTGTCGATGGATATCTGCGATGTTTATCCCAACCCTATCCCTGATGCCCATGTCACTTTGAGGTATGACTATGTGAATACCCTTATCGGTAAGGAAATACCGAGAGAGACGGTGAAGAGCATTCTTGAAAGTCTGGAGATGAGCATTGACAACGAGGACGACGAGAAACTCATCATCACCGTTCCCGCTTACAGGGTAGACGTGCAGCGCCCCTGCGATGTGGTGGAAGATATCCTCCGCATCTATGGATATAATAATGTGGAGATTCCCACTCAACTCAAGAGTTCGCTGGTCATCAAGAACGACGAAGACCAGAAACACAAGTTGCATAACCTCGTGGCCGAACAACTCGTGGGATGTGGCTTCTGTGAGATTATGAACAACTCGCTCACCAAGGCTGCCTATTACGACGGGCTGAACACCTATCATGCCGACAACCTCGTGCGCATCATCAACCCCTTGAGCAGCGACCTCAACGTGATGCGGCAGACCATGCTTTTCGGCGGACTGGAGAGCATTGCCTACAATGTCAACAGAAGGAGTCCCAACCTCCGCTTCTTCGAGTTTGGCAACTGCTATCAGTTCGACCCGGAGAAGAAGAACACCGAAGACCCCATGCGCGCTTACAAGGAAGAGTATCACCTCGCCATGTGGGTTACCGGCAAACGCGTTTCCGGCAGTTGGGCTCATGCCGATGAAGACAGCTCCTTCTACGAGTTGAAAGCCTATGTGGATAATGTGCTTGCTCGCATGGGAGTGCAGCAGGGCATGGTCGTTGGCCGTCCGTCGGACAACGATATCTTCTCCAAGGCAATGGCTTTGGAGAACAGAGGCGGAAAACTACTTGTGGAGATGGGTGTCGTGAACCAGAAACTGGTGAAGGCCGCCGGCATAGACCAACCCGTATACTATGCCGACTTCAACTGGACCTCGCTCATGAAACTGGTAAGGAAGAACAAGGTGCAGTTTGTTGAAATCGGGAAATTCCCCGCCGTGAGCCGCGATCTCGCGCTCCTCATCGACAAGGATGTGGAGTTTGCCCAGATTGAGCAGATAGCAAGGGCTACGGAGAAGAAACTCCTCAAGAGCGTGGAACTCTTCGATGTCTACGAGGGCAAGAACCTGCCTGCTGGCAAGAAGAGTTATGCCGTGAACTTCATCCTGCAAGACGACCAGCGTACGCTCAACGACAAGCAGATAGAGGCCATCATGAACAAGTTGATTGGCAACCTGAAGTCGAAACTCCATGCAGAGTTAAGGTAATCTCTCTCCTTGCGATAGTTGAGAAAGGCAATAAGGAAAATCATCAAAAGCAATAAAAACATAAAACTATTATTCCAATGGGAAGAGCATTTGAATACCGCAAAGCGACAAAACTGAAGAGATGGGGCCATATGGCCAAGACGTTCACCAGAATAGGCAAGCAAATCAGCATTGCCGTGAAGGCCGGTGGACCTGAACCTGAGAACAATCCCACGCTGCGTGCCATCATTGCCAACGCCAAGCGTGAGAATATGCCGAAAGACAACATCGAGAGAGCCATCAAGAACGCGATGGGAAAAGACCAGAGCGATTACAAGGAGGTGGCATACGAAGGATATGGTCCTCACGGTGTGGCTATCTTTGTGGATACACTGACCGACAACACCACCCGCACTGTAGGTGATGTGCGCTCGGTGTTCAACAAGTTTAATGGCAACCTTGGTACCCAAGGCTCGCTGAGTTTCCTTTTCGACTATAAGTGTGTGTTCACCTTCAAGAAGAAGGATGGAATCGACATGGACGAACTGATTCTCGACCTGATTGACTATGGTGTGGAGGATGAGTTTGACGAGGACGAGGAGACCAACGAGATTACCATCTATGGTGATCCGAAGAGTTTTGGTGAAATCCAGAAACACCTTGAGAGCGAAGGTTTCGAGGTGACTGGCGCAGAGTTTACGCGTATCCCCAACGACCTCAAGGACGTGACGCCCGAACAGCGTGAGACCATCGACAAGATGGTGGAGAAACTCGAGGACTTCGACGATGTGCAGACCGTCTATACCAATATGAAACCTGAGGTGTAATGGCCCGACGTACTGTCAACTACAAGACCCAAGGCACCTGCAGCCAGTTTATAGAGGTGACCGTGGACGATAATGATGTCATAGAGGAAGTGACTTTCTATGGCGGTTGCAACGGCAACCTGAAAGGCATCTGTTCGCTGGTTAGAGGGATGAAGGTGGAAGATGTGAAGAACAAACTCGACGGCATACGCTGTGGGGCAAAGAACACCAGTTGTCCTGACCAATTATGCAGGGCACTCGACCAATTGGGATAACCCTCGTCGCCACATACATATCTGCCTCCTTTGCACCGTAGCAAAGGAGGCAGTTTTTTTGTAGTGAAAGGGGCAAATACACTGCAAGTCAACCCGTTAGCGGGCGCTGCATGGTGCTTCCTTTAGTGTGTCGCTGACTACTGGCGAAATCTCAGATTTTTCTATCTTACTGGTAGTCCTCTTTAGAGATTGTGGTTTGAAAAAGCACCACATTCTTGTCGCTTGCCGAGCGGTAGACGAAACGATAAGAGAACCCCGCCTCCTTGAATTTTATCTCGTTAGGAGAGTTCTTGATATCTGTGACCAACACCTCACGCAGAGCCGCTGACTTGGCTTGTGCATTTTGCAAGTTGTCGGCAACGCCTTCCAAGGTGAAATACGAGCATTTTGTCTTCGTCGTTTTGTCGAATACGATGCTGTCGAGTACGGAGGTGGCATCTACACGCATCGGACAGAACTTCTTGTTGTATTCCAATGTCTCACGGTAGGCACGGTCTTCGAGCGACTCCTGACAACTGGAAAGCAACGCAACAGCCATCATGATAAAAAGCAACTTCTTCATATAATTATCTTGTTTTTGTTCGTCAATGCAAAAATAGATAAAAAACCTGACATACAAAGATAAGTGGCGAGTTTTTTCTTTTTCATGCCGTGGTTGGGCCCCGCTTGTGTAAACGCCGTACATCCGTTAAAATTCTTAAAAAAATATGCGGGCAAGAGAAAATGTACTAAAATCCGCATATTTTTTCTTATTTTTGTAGTTTAAAAAGAGATAGTGAAGTATTAGGAAACAGAACCTACTTTAGGAATAATGGAGTTAATCAGGAATTTTTGTATCATCGCGCATATCGACCACGGCAAATCGACCTTGGCCGACAGGTTGCTCGAACATACGAAAACCATTCAGATAACCGAGGGGCAGATGCTCGACAACATGGACCTCGAGCGTGAGCGTGGCATCACCATTAAAAGCCACGCCATACAGATGGAGTATGCCCTTGAGGGAAAGAACTATATCCTCAACCTCATCGACACCCCGGGACACGTAGACTTCTCCTACGAGGTGTCGAGGAGTATTGCGGCGTGTGAGGGCGCCCTGTTGGTGGTAGACGCCACGCAGGGTGTGCAGGCACAGACCATTTCGAACCTCTACATGGCCATCGACCATAACCTGGAAATCATTCCAGTCATCAATAAGATTGACATGCCTTCTGCCATGCCCGACGAAGTGGAAGACGAAATCGTGGAACTCATCGGGTGTGACCATGAAGACATCATCAGGGCTTCGGGAAAGACCGGTGAGGGCGTGGAGCAAATCCTCGAGGCCGTGATCAAGCGCATTCCCCATCCTGTGGGCGACCCGAAGGCGCCGCTCCAGGCACTTATCTTCGACTCGGTATTCAACTCCTTCAGGGGAATCATCGCCTATTTCAAGATTACCAACGGCAGTATAAGGAAAGGCGACAAGGTGAAGTTCTTCAACACTGGCATGGAATATGACGCCGACGAGGTGGGCGTGCTCAAGATGGACATGATACCCCGCGACGTGCTCAGTACGGGAGAGGTGGGGTATATCATCAGTGGTATTAAAGACGCCAAGGAAGTGAAGGTGGGCGATACCATTACCCATGTGGCACAGCCCTGTCAGGACGCCATCGAGGGCTTCCAGGAAGTGAAGCCCATGGTTTTTGCCGGTGTCTATCCCATCGACCCTACCGACTATGAGAACCTCAGGTCGTCGTTGGAGAAACTGCAACTCAACGACGCGTCGCTATCGTTTACCCCGGAATCCTCAGTAGCCCTTGGTTTCGGGTTCAGGTGCGGTTTCCTGGGTCTGCTCCACATGGAAATCATCCAGGAGAGGCTTGACAGGGAGTTTGACATGGATGTGATCACCACCGTGCCCAACGTGTCGTATATTGTCTACGACAAACAGGGTGGCTCGAAGGAGGTGCACAACCCGTCGGGGCTTCCAGAACTCACGCTCATCGACCACATTGAAGAACCGTATATCAAGGCCTCTGTCATCACCACGACCAATTTCATCGGACCTATCATGAAGTTGTGCCTCGACAAGCGTGGCGAACTCATCAGTCAGGAGTTTGTGAGTGGCAACCGGGTGGAGTTGATGTTCTACCTGCCCTTGGGAGAAATTGTCATCGACTTCTACGACAAACTCAAGAGCATCTCGAAGGGGTATGCGTCGTTCGACTATTATATCTGTGGGTACAGACCATCGAAACTCGCCAAACTCGATATCCTGCTCAATGGCGAACCCGTAGACGCCTTATCGACCCTCACCCACCAAGACAATGCCGTGGCTTTCGGACGGAGGATGTGTGAGAAACTCAAGGAACTCATCCCCCGACAGCAGTTCGACATCGCCATTCAGGCGGCTATCGGGGCAAAAATCATTGCGCGTGAAACCGTGAAATGCGTGCGCAAGGATGTCACTGCCAAGTGTTATGGCGGTGATGTGTCGAGAAAACGCAAACTGCTTGAAAAACAGAAGAAAGGAAAGAAGCGAATGAAGCAAATCGGCAATGTAGAGGTGCCGCAGAAAGCCTTCCTCGCCGTACTGAAACTTGATTGACAAGACTGATAACTAAACCAGGAACAACCATAAGAAAGGAGAAAGAGAATGAGGGAAGTACATACCACCCGCGACATTGCACGCGAACTGGCAAGAAAGTACAGTACCATGACGCACGACGAACTTGACATCCTCGAGAGCGTGCTCGTGCCCAGAAAATATGCCAAGGGGCAGATTATCCTTGCCGAAGGGGAGATCTGCCGTGAGATACTCTATGTAGACATCGGGTTGGTGAGGCAGTTTTATGAGAAACGTGACTTGAATAAGACACGTATAGTCACCGAGCACCTTGGGGTGGACGGCACTATTGTGATGTGTATTGAGAGCCTGTTCAGGGAGGAACCCACCAAACTTCAGATTGAAGCACTTGAAAACTCCATCTGTTATGCCCTGCCCAAGCAACGCTTGGAAGAGGTGGCATTACACAATGTCAATATTCAGATTCTCTACCGCAAAATCCTCGAGGAGTCGCTCATCCTGTCGCAAGTGCATGCCGACCTCGTGAGATTCGAGAGTGCCCAGAACAGATACAAGCGTATGTGCAAACTCATGCCCAAGGTGGTGTTGCGGGCACCGCTCAACTATATCGCCAATTACCTGCAGATGACCCCGGAAACACTCAGTAGGGTAAGGTCGTCTTCGCTCAACGAATGACCATGCCGCCGCGGTTGTCGTGGAACCCCATGTGAGTGTGGTCACCGGCATGCCGAGAGCCTTTTGTAACCAACAATTAAATACGGCAACAAACTGAACTTTTCTTGCATTTCACTTGCATGGTTTCGTGACAAGGACCATCTTTGCATAAATTTGCATTTTTTATTTACTTTATGTCTAATATTACAAAGCACCCGTCAAGGAAAAACCTGTTGTATCATCTCGTGGCCATTATAGTGGTCTCGATATGGGGCAGTACGCTGGTAAGCACCAAGATACTGCTGCAGGATGGCATGAGGGCAGATGAAGTGTTCATCGTCCGCTTTGCACTGGCCTATGTGGCCATTCTGCCATTCTCCACCCGGAAAGTATGGTCGGACAATTGGCGTGACGAACTGATGATGTTGGCATTGGGTATTACGGGAGGGTCGCTGTATTTCATCACGGAGAACCTGGCAGTGGGAATTACATACGTCAACAATGTGAGTTTCATCGTCAGTACCTCGCCATTGTTTACCATGGTATTCATACTGATGACTTACAGGTATTTAAAAGTAAAGAAAATACTGATTATAGGGTCGGTGCTCGCGTTGCTGGGCATCGGTGTGGTGATTTTCAACGGACAAGTAATTCTGAAACTCAATCCATTGGGCGACTTGCTCTCTGTGGCAGCCTCCTTGTGCTTTGGTGTGTATTGCTATTTGGTGAAGGTAATGGGTGACCGTTATGACTCCATCTTTCTCACCCGTAAGATGTTCATCTACGGATTGCTCACATCGCTTGTCATTCTTTTGTTCAAGCCATGGCAATACGACCTCTCCGGGTTGATGAAAGGAACGGTGATGCTCAACCTGCTTTTCCTGGGACTTATTGCCTCGTTTTTCTGTTTTGTGTTGTGGAATGTGGCCATCAACAAACTCGGTGCGGTGACGATGTCGAACTACCTTTACCTCATTCCCGTCACAACGGTCATCTTCAGTGCCATCTTTCTCGATGAGCCCATGACCGCCGTGGCCTATGGAGGAAGTGCGCTCATCCTCATAGGCGTGTTCTTGGCCAACAAAGGTTGTGCCGACTGATTTTTATAAAAGGGCTTTTTAAGGTCTTTAAGGTCTTCGGTGACTTTATCCTTTCAGATAGAGGAAACGCTTGATGCTCTTCTTGGGCGTTTTCTCGAATTCCTCATTTTGGATGCGAATCGATGAAATCTTGCTGTAAGCGGGCAGGACGTTGTTGAGTTCCTTACGGTTTTGCTCCATGATGTTCTCCAGGTCGCTGTGTGTGAATCCCATCGACTGTGCCACTTCGAGGTCGGGATGTACCAGGCCCACCAAACGGTCTTCCTCCTGTATCACGATGCTTTCATTCACCATGGCCATGGAGTTGAGTTTGTCTTCAATCTCTTCGGGGTAGATGTTCTGGCCATTGGCACCCAGGAGCATGTATTTCGAGCGACCTTTGATAAACACGTTGCCCTCTTCGTCCATCACGCCAAGGTCGCCGGTGTGATACCATCCGTCTTTGTCGATGGTCTCACGCGTGGCTTCCTCGTTTTTGTAGTAGCCCAGCATCACGTTGAGGCCGCGTACGAGGATTTCACCCGGGATGTTCTGTGGGTCTACGCTGTTGATTCTGATTTCATTGTGGATGACAGCCTTGCCACAACTGCCCTGCTTGAAGTCACGATAGTCGGCATAGCAGATGATGGGGGCACATTCGGTGGCTCCATAGCCTACGGTATAGGGGAACTCGATGCGCTTGAGGAACGACTCCACCTCTTGGTTGAAGGCAGCACCGCCGATAATCACCTCGAAGAAATTGCCTCCAAAAGCATTCACCACCTGTTCGCGGATGGTCTGTCTCACCTTCTTGCTGATGACGGGCATGTTGAGCAGCAGGCGCATGCGGTTGTTCTGTATTTTTGGGAACACCTTTTTCTTGATGATTTTCTCGATAATCAGGGGCACGGCGATGATGACGGCCGGTTTCACCTCGGCGAAAGCCTTGGCGATGATGGCCGGCGACGGCACTCGGGTGAGGTAGTAGACATGGCAACCGTGCAGGAACTCGTAGATGAATTCGAACGACATGCCATACATGTGTGCCATGGGCAGCACGCTCAGCACGTTGTCGCCTTTCTTCACGTTATTTCCCATCACGTGACATGCGAAGTCGTAGTTGCTCCAGATGGCGCGGTAGGGTATCATCACTCCTTTTGAGAAACCTGTAGTGCCGCTGGTATAATTGATGAGAGCCAGTTCGTCGGGACTCTGCTCCTTGTAATAATTCACATGCTCAGCCCTGAAATACTTGGGGAATTTCTTGCCAAACATCTCGTTGAGGTGTTCACGGGCAAAGGTGAGTTTGTCGGAACGCGAGAAGAGCAAGGAATAGTCGGGGATATAGATGATTCCCTCGATGGCGGGCATCTTTGTTGGGTCGACCTGCGTTGATACCACATCACCGGCAAAGAGCAGTTTTGCGCCGCTGTGGTTGACGATGTTGTGAATCTGGTCGGGGGTGAATTCATGGAGGATGGGAACGGCTACGGCACCATAGGTGAGTGTGGCGAGGAAAGCCGACGCCCATCCTGCGCTGTTACGTCCGCAGAGCGCAATCTTGTCGCCGCGCTGCACGCCGCTGCTCTCGAACATGATATGCAACTTCTCTATCTTGCGGGCTACGTCGTGATATTGGAGCGTAATGCCTTTGTAGTCGGTAAGGGCATCAAGGTTCCAGTTTTCGATGATGCTCTTTTCTATTAAGGTGTTGAAATTCTGTATTGATTCCATAACGTGTATTTTCAGGCGTTTTGGTATAAGTATCTCTTGATACTTTTCTTAGGAGTTTTGGCAAACTCATCCTTGTGGATTTCCACTGAGAAGATTTTGCTGTAGGAGGGAAGATTTGTATTGAGGTCTTTTCGGTTTTGTTCCATTATGTTGACGAGGTCCTCTTCGGTGAAACCGAGGTTGTGGGCTTCATCGTAGTCGGGATGTACGATGGCGACAAACTTCTCGTCGCGCTGCACCACGATGCTCTCGCTTACCATAGCCATGCTGTTGAGGCGGTCTTCTATCTCTTCGGGATACACATTCTGCCCGTTGGCACAGAGCAGCATGTTCTTCTTCCTTCCGCGGATGAAGATATGTCCGTCGGCACTCATTGTGCCAAGGTCACCGGTGTGATACCATCCGTCGGCATCGATGGCCTCGCGGGTGGCTTCCTCGTTCTTGAAGTAGCCCAGCATCACATTGCGCCCTCGGGTGACGATTTCGCCTTCCACATGCCTGGGGTCGCGGCTGAGGATACGCACCTCCATGCCATTAACTGGCATGCCGCAACTGCCCAGCACCCTTTCCTTATAGTCGCAGTAGGCTATCAGCGGGGCACATTCCGTAGTGCCATAGCCCACGGTATAGGGGAAGTCGATGCTGTTGAGAAACGCTTCCACCTCTTGGTTGAGTGCTGCTCCGCCGATGATGATTTCGTAGGCATTGCCTCCAAAAGCCTCATACACCTGTTCGCAAATCTTCTGCTTCACGCGTTTGCTGATGACAGGCATGGTGAGCAAGAGGCGCATGATGTTGTTTTGTATTTTGGGGAATACCTTCTTGCGTATGATTTTCTCTATGATAAGCGGCACAGTGACGATGAGAGCCGGTTTGATATCTGAGAAGGCTTGAGCAATGATGGCTGGAGAGGGGAGGCGGGTAAGGAAGAAAATATGGATACCATAGATGAAGGGAAAGAGGAATTCCACAGCCATGCCATACATGTGTGCCATCGGAAGAATGCTCAGCATGTTGGTGTGTGGCTTCATATAAGGATATGCCAGGCGTTCCATGATGAAGTCGATGTTGCCCATCAGTGCCCGGTAGGGGAGCATCACACCCTTGGAGAATCCTGTGGTGCCGCTGGTATAATTGATGAGTGCCAGTTCTTCTTCGTCGTCTTCATAGTAGCATACGTCGGAGGGTTTGAATTTCTCCGGGAATTTCTTGCCGAAAAGTTCGTTGAGGTGTTCGCGGCCATAGGTAAGATGTTCTGATCTTGACACCAGTAATGAGAAGTCGGGCAGGAAGACGATGCCCTCGAGATGGGGCATGGCATCGGTGTCGATGGTTTTTGCCACCACGTCGCCCACGAAGAGTATGCGTGACTCGCTGTGATTGACGATGTTGTGTATCTGTTCGGCATTGAACTCATGGAGTATCGGAACAGCCACGGCGCCATACGACAGCGTGGCAAGGAAGGCTACAGCCCAGTGGGCACTGTTTCGGCCGCAAAGCGCCACCTTATCGCCTTTCTTTATTCCGGCTTGTTCTAGAAGGATGTGTACCTTTTCTATTTTGCGGGCCACATCGTTGAATTGAAGCGTAGCGCCCTTGTAGTCAGTAAGGGCATCGTAGTTCCAATTCGAGACAATGCTTTTTTCAATAGTCTTGTTGAAACTCATATAGTGTTCCGTTGCACAAAAAAACAAATTTTGTGCAAAGGTAATATCTATTCTGCACATTTCAAAAAAAAATGTGCAAATTTTCAGTGCAATCCTAAATTAGGTGTAAAATAGACTACAAAAACCGACAAATTTACTCATATTTGATGGCCTTTGCAGGTTGGATGTGTGTGATGAGGAAACTTGGCGCGATTAATACCACGACGCTGATGAGGAGTGTGGCGAGGTTGAGCAATAGGATAAGGGGGATGTTAACCTCTACAGGCACAACGTCCACATAATAGGTTTCGGCATCAAGTTTCACCAGTCCAAATTGTTGTTGTAGGAAGCAGATGCCCAGGCCGATGACATTGCCGATGACCATTCCTTTCACGATGATGAAGACGGCGAACCACAAGAATGTGTGCCGTATCGACCGGTTCTTTGCTCCGAGTGCTTTCAGTGTGCCTATCATACTGGTGCGCTCGATGATGATGATGAGAAGTCCGGAGACCATGGTGAATCCAGCCACGGCAATCATCAATGCCAGGATAATCCAGACGTCGAGGTCGAGCAATTCCAGCCAGGCGAAAATCTGGGGATACATTTTCTGAATGGTCAGCGACGAATATACTGCTCCATAGCGGTCGGCTGTGCGGTCTACCTTGGCGTTCATCTCCATGTCGATGTCATCAAGGGCATCGAAGTCGCCTACTGTCAGTTCTGCGCCACTCACTTGTCCCGGTTCCCACCCATTGAGTTTGGATATGGTATAGAGGTCGGCCAGGCAAAGCATTTCATCGAAATGCTTGAGGTTGGTGTTGTAGATGCCAGTGATGGTGAAACGGCGTGTACGCACGTCGTTGTCGTTCATGAAATAAGCGTAGATGCGTTCTCCTACCTTGAGACGGAGTTTGTCGGCAATCAACTTCGACACGACAATCTTGTTGGTGCTCGATGTGTCGCTGAACGCGGGCAGGGTACCTTCTATCAAGTGGCTGCTGATGAAGGTGGTATCAAACTCAGGACCCACCCCCTTGAGTGATACGCCGAGAAAGTCGTCGTCGGTTTTCAGGATACCCTGTTTCTGTGAGAACCGTTGCACGTGAGTGACCCCCTTGATGCCCTGCAGCACCTCCATCATGCTGTCGTCGATGCAGATGGGGTAGGGTGCGTCGCTCTGGAGAGTCATGTAGTCGGCCACGGTGATGTGGCTGCCGAATCCCACCACCTTATCGCGGATGGTGTGCTTGAAGCCAATCACCACACACACCGAGATAATCATCACAGCAAGGCCTATGGCGACACCTGCCGTGGCGATGCGTATGGCCGGACGGCTCACCTTGCGGCGGTCGTCTCCGTCGTGATAGATTCGCTTGGCTATGAACAGGGGAAGGTTCATGCAATTAAGGATGTGTTTCTTATTGGTCGTCTACGCGTCCGGGATACGACTCCAAAGCCTTGCGCAATACCACAAGGGCGCGTATGAGGTCGTCTTTTTTCAGTACATAGGCGATGCGCACCTGGTTGATGCCTGCTCCGGGGGTGGTATAGAATCCAGCGGCAGGAGCCATCATCACCGTTTCGCCCTCGTATTCGAATTTCTCGAGGCACCAACGGCAGAATTTCTCGGCATCGTCGACGGGCAACTTGGCCACGGTGTAGAAAGCGCCCATAGGGATGGGGGAGTAGACCCCAGGAATACGGTTCAGTCCGTCTATCAGGCATTTGCGTCGCTCCACGTACTCGTCGTATACGTCGCGGTAATACTCCTCTGGTGCGTCGAGTGACGCTTCGGCGATAATTTGTCCGATGAGTGGTGGTGAGAGTCGGGCCTGGCAGAACTTCATCACAGCGGCACGCACGGCAGCGTTCTTGGTAATGAGGGCGCCAATGCGGATGCCACACTCCGAGTAGCGTTTCGACACCGAATCGATGAGGATGACGTTCTGCTCGATGCCTTCGAGATGGCAGGCACTGATATATGGAGAGCCGGTGTAGATGTATTCGCGATACACCTCATCAGAAAACAGGTAGAGGTCGTATTTCTTCACCAGGTCCCTGATCTGATTCATCTCGCGTCGGGTGTAGAGATAGCCGGTGGGGTTGTTGGGGTTGCAAATCATGATGGCACGTGTGCGCTCATTGATCAGTTCCTCGAACTTCTCCACTTTGGGCAGTGAGAATCCCTCGTCGATGGTCGTGGCTATAGTCTTGATTTTGGCACCTGCAGAAATGGCGAATGCCATGTAGTTGGCATAGGCAGGCTCTGGGACGATGATTTCGTCGCCCGGGTTGAGACAGGAGAGGAAAGCGAAGAGCACCGCCTCGCTACCCCCTGACGTGATGATGATGTCGTCGGCACAGACGTTGATGTTGTATTTTTTGTAATAGCCCACCAACTTCTCCCGGTAGCTTTGATAACCTTGCGACGGGGAATACTCCAGAATGTCGCGGTTGATGTTCTTCAATGCTTCAAGCCCCTCACGGGGTGTGGGGAGGTCGGGCTGACCGATGTTAAGATGGTAGACTTTGGTACCTCTTTTCTTGGCTGCGGCAGCGAGGGGAGCCAATTTCCTGATGGGTGACTCCGGCATCTCATGTCCGCGTATGGATATCTCTGGCATAGTAAAAAATTGCAATTTGCCTGCAAAGGTAGTGAAAACCGAGCGCAATGCGAAACAAAAACCCCTTTTTTTGTTTCCATTGCCGAGGTGCCTCCTACCTTCGGCCTTTGGCCAAAGTAGTGAAAACCGAGCGCAATGCGAAACAAAAACCCCTTTTTTTGTTTCCATTGCCGAGGTGCCTCCTACCTTCGGCCTTTGGTCAAAGTAGTGAAAACCGAGCGCAATGCGAAACAAAAAGGCCGTCGCCGTGATACGGAACGTATAACAGCAACGGCCACACGAGTCTTCTAAGCTCCTCAGTGCGTTTTGTCTCCAGAGTGTGAGAGCTATGGCGAAGCCCATAGAACTGATGACTCATCGCCAGTATAGGCTTTGACTTGCAAGAGTAATGTCTAAACTCCTACACTCCTACACTCCTTTCAACTTGAGGGCGTTGAGTTACTTCACGATCTTGTGTGAGATAAGCATGTTCCTGGGGTCAAGGGCCTCATCCAACTTCTCTTTGGTCATCAGGCCTCTCTCCAACACGATGTCATAGATCGAGCGGTTGGTTTCCAGAGCTTCCTTGGCGACCTTCGAACTCGTCTTGTAACCGATGTAGGGATTGAGAGCCGTCACGATACCGATGGAGTTCTTCACCATCTCGTAGCAACGCTCCTTGTTGACAGTGATGCCGAGGATGCACTCATCTGTCAGCGTATCAATGGCGTTCTTCATCCAAAGCAGGCTCTCGATGAGCGCTTCGGTGATGACGGGCTCCATCACGTTGAGCTGCAGCTGTCCGGCTTCGGCAGCGAAGCTCACAGTGGTGTCGTTGCCGATCACCTTGAAGCAAACCTGATTCACCACTTCAGGAATGACGGGGTTGACCTTTCCCGGCATGATGCTTGATCCAGGCGCCCTCGGAGGAAGGTTAATCTCATTGAGGCCGCAGCGTGGTCCAGACGCCATCAGGCGGAGGTCGTTGCAAATCTTAGAGAGCTTGACAGCCAGTCGTTTGAGCGCAGAAGAGTAGCTCACGTAGGCACCGGTATCAGGTGTAGCCTCCACCAGGTCACTTGCCGACACAAAGGCCTCACCGGTGAGTTTGCTCAGGTTGGCAGCACACAGTTTGGCAAAGCCAGGAACGGCATTCAGTCCGGTACCGATAGCAGTACCACCCATATTGATTTCGTGCAGAAGTTTCACGTTGCGCTCCAGGTTGAGGATTTCTTCCTCCAGGTTGTTGGCATAAGCGTTGAACTCCTGTCCGCTGGTCATAGGAACGGCATCCTGCAACTGAGTACGTCCCATCTTGATGACATCCTTGAACTCCTCGCCCTTGTAGCGAAGAGCGCTGATAAGGCCTGTAAGCGCAGCCACCAGACTCTTGTTCATGCGGATAAGCGCCAGACGGATGGTCGTAGGATAGACATCATTGGTGGACTGTCCACAGTTGCAATGGTCGTTGGGATAGCAATACTGGTAGTCACCCTTCTCATGCCCCATGATCTCGAGTGCACGGTTGGCGATCACCTCATTGGCATTCATGTTGACAGACGTACCTGCCCCACCCTGCATCATGTCGATGGGGAAATCGTCATGGAACTTGCCGTCGATGATCTCGCGGCAAGCCTGTGAGATGGCCCCGGCGATTTCGTCGTTGATGACGCCGAGCGTATGGTTGGTCTGCACGGCCGCCAGTTTCACGTATGCGATGGCGATGATGAAGTCGTGGTAGTCGCGCATCTGCTTGCGTGAGATGTGATAGTTGTTGATGGCACGCTGTGTCTGCACACCGTAGTATGCCTCTACTGGTATTTTGAGTTCACCTAAAAGGTCCGACTCAACGCGGTATTTCTGTTGTGTCATAGTGATAGAATTGATGATATATAACTTGTTGATTGCTTAGAACATTGGCAGTTGCCAGATATAACCCAGCGAGATGCGGTTGGAGCTGTAGTCGTCGAAGCCGCAAGCCTTCCCTCTGTCGGTGTAGCTGTAGTGGCGTCCCACATAAGTGAGGAAGAAATGCAGGTTGCTGTTCTTGATGGGATAGAATTCCACGCCAGCGAGATACCCCAAAGCCGTGCGATACTTGCCCTTTTCAATGGCACCGTTAGACTTGGAGAGACCTTGGTTCTCTACCATACCTTTGACGAAGACATTCCATTGCGGATTGACACGATACTGAGCCTTCATGACAAAGGAGAGATACTCTGCGTCGGTCTGATGTCCCCCCATTGCATTGTTGCCCACGATGCTTGAGACGATGCCCTCACGGTCGATGCCCTCACGCATGTACATCACATCTAAGAAAGCGTCGAAATTGTTGACGGTCACCTCGTTGCCCAGTGCGATGTAATGGCTCTGCTTGCCTTTTGCCTGACTCATCAGAGAGTAGCTCCAGCGTGTCTTGAACACATTGCCGAAATTACCATTCCAGTTGGCAGTGTATACCAATGGCACCTTCGACTGCTCGTATCCATCGCCATACATATCGCTCATGCTTGCGCTGCGGCTGTCGAGCACCTGCAACTGCACCTGATGGTCGGGGTTGACTTGGAATTGGAAGTTGGCACCGGTGAGGAAGTTGCTCATATAGTCCACCATGTCGGAATACTCATAAATCTCAATGGGGTTGAGGTCGAATTCGATACCGCCATAGGCAGCGCATTGCTTACCGAGGAACATCGAGAACTTGTCGTTGACATTGACACCGATACCCGCCACGTCGATTGACGATGAAGGCATGTTGTCGATACCGTCGGGAGCCGGGGTGTTGTTGCGGTTCAGACGCTGGCGCCAGCGGAAGGAGAAGGTGTCGTTGATGTTTCCCTTGGCCTCGATACGAATCTGGCGCATGTTGAACTTGGCATTCTGGAATTCGCCATCGTTCTGGTTGACGTCGAAAGAGTTGTTGAGGTTGAGCAGGAAATGGAAATTGTCCTGTTTCTTCTCTATATTCGTGACTTTCTCGAACAGTGTTTCCTCACCTGCCGACGCGTCCTTGTCCTGCTGTGCCATGATCGTTGCGGGAACGAAGAGCATGGCAAAAAATATTATTTTTTTCATAGATGGAGATTGTGTTGGTTGAGTAACAATGGTTGGGGTTCTTGATTAATATTCCTCAAAATATTTCTGAATCTGCTGCCAGTCGTTGGTCTTGGTCAGGGCGAGCATGAGCAGCACGCGTGCTTTCTGTGGATTCAGCGTGAGGGCAGCCACGAAATGATACTTGGCGTCGTCGACTTCACCATTCAGACAGGTGGGGCCAGTGGGAACGCGTGAGGAGCGCACGATGTTGATACCCTTCTCGCGAGCCTTCAGGGCCACGTCGAACACGTCTTTGTAGAAGTTGCCGTCGCCGACACCGGCCAGCACGATGCCGTCGAACTTAGCGTCGACGAATGCCTGCATGGGCAGTGGGGAGCAGTTGGCATAGCCATAGACAATACCCACCTTGGGGAGTTTGTCGAGATTGCTCACGTCGAACACCGACTGAGTGGTGTGCTTGTTCTGGATGACACGGTTGTAGATGGGCTCGCCATTATAGACATATCCCACCTTGCCGTAGTTGGCACCCTGGAAAGTGGCCACGTCGGTGGTGTGCATCTTCACCACATCCTTGGCATCGAGCAGCAGATTGTTCATGCAGCACATCACGCCACGTCCCTTGGATTTGGGGCTTGCGGCAGCAGCCACGCCAGCATAGAGGTTGCCGGGACCATCGGCACTGATGCCTGTAGAAGGACGCATGGAGCCAACGAGGATAACGGGTTTGTCGCTCTTCACGGTGAGGTTCAGGAAGTAGGCAGTCTCTTCCATGGTGTCGGTTCCGTGAGTGACCACCACGCCGTCGTAGCCTTCCTCATTGAGCAGTTGGTTGATTCGTTTGGCGAGTTTGAGCCATACCTCGTCGTTCATGTCCTGAGAGCCGATGTTGACCAGTTGTTCACCGCTGATATCAGCGAGATAGAGCATCTGGGGAACAGCATCGATAAGTGTCTGCACGCCAACCTGTCCTGCGCTGTAGGCAGAGGAAGTGGCCGACTGGCTGACTCCGGCGATGGTGCCACCGGTAGCGATGATACGAATCTTAGGTTTTGCAACAATGCTTACAGAAACCAACAGTGCTAACAGCACGAATAAACCACGTAAATTTTTCATAATTGCTTAGTTTTTTGGTTAGAAAATAGGATGATTGTTTTTACATTAATAGAGGAATGTGATAATCAGATAGCCAATGCCTATCGAGACAAAGGTAGTGATGAATCCGGAAAGTTGGAATGAGTGGTTGAGCACATACTTTCCAATACGGGTTGTTCCGGTACGGTCGAAGTTGATGGCGGCCACCTCGGTGGGATAGTTGGGGATGAAGAAATAGCCGTTGACAGCGGGGAACATGGCCACCAGTGCAAGCGGGCTGATGCCCAGGCCGATACCCAGAGGATAGAGTGTGCGCACGGTGGCAGCTTGTGAGAAGAGCATGATGCTCATGAAGAACAGGGCCACGGCGAAGAGGAACGGATACTGGGTGACGATGTCGGCAATACCGTTCTTGAAGAATTCCAGGTTGCCGTTGAAGAAGGTGTCGCCCATCCATGCAATACCGAAGATGCTCACCATGGCATTCATACCTGCTCCGAAAATGTTGCCCTTGACGGCATCACCCACCTTGGCCTTTCCCACGATAAGAATCAGCGCGGCAATCGACATCATCAGAATCTCGATGGTCTGTGGCATCGACAGTTGCTGCATCTCGCCATCCACCATAAAGGAGGGACGCAGCGAGGGGATGCTGCCGAACAATACCACGAGGAACACTCCCAAGAGAAAAGCCAGTACAGCCCGACGGGCGTATTTGTGGGTGTCGGACGATGGCTGAGAGTCGGTGTTCTCAGTGGTGTCGAAAGTCTCGTTGGCGTCGATGAGACCTTCCTTCACACGGCGCTGGTATTCGGGATCGTCGACGAGTTCCATGCCGATGCGGTTCTGCACAAACGAGGATACCAGAATGGCTATGAGGGATGCGGGAATACAGACCAGCAGGATATCTTTCAGTTCGATGCCCTTTCCGCCCAGCAAGTCGGTACTGATGACAGCGGCCGTAGCGGCTGACATCGGACTTCCTGTGATGCCCAGCGAAGCGGCAATTGTGGCCACGGTCATGGGGCGCTCGGGGCGAATTTTGTTCTTGGTTGCGATTTCTGAAATGATGGGAAGCAGCGAATAACTGGTGTGTGCTGTTCCGGCAACGAGGCAAAAGAGCCAGGTGGTGAGCGGTCCGTAGTAAGTGATGTGCTCAGGATGCTTGCGCAGGAACTTGGCTGCCAGTCCCACAAGATAGTCGAGTCCGCCCGCGGCCTGCAATGCGGCTGTGGCGGTGATGACACTGACGATGATGAGCATCACGTCGATTGGAATATTGCCCGGCTTGAGTCCGAAGATAAAGACAAGGATGAACACGCCAACCATGCCATAAATACCTAAGCCGATGCCTCCTACACGCGCACCGATGAAAATCAGTGCCAGTACGATGAAAAGCTGGATAAGAATGAAAGTAGTTGCCATAATAAGTGCTATTAGATTTCTGTTTGTTTTCGGTGGCAAAGATAGAGATATTTTCACGTCCGATATTTGCAAAAAACGAAAGAAGAATTGTAAATATCGAAACTTTTCATTATCTTTGCAACACGAACATAATCTGACATACCTTTGAAGTCGAGAATCTATACTTTGGCCGAGGTCTCCGAAAAGTTCCACTACGAGTATTCTACTGGTGCGAGTGTAATGGTGGCCCATCTTGACTCTTCCGTCATGGAAAAGATTGAGATGGGGCAGTTCTGCGCCAATTTCTATACGCTGGTGCTTATCCAGCAAGGGGAGATGAGCTTTGACTTGAAAGGAAATCAGGTGGGGCTGAAAGCGAAAGACCTTGTGTTGGTGCCGCCCAACTACCCTGTCAGCTACGGGTCTTATACCGAGGACCTTCAGGCCATCAACCTGATGATTGAGGAGGACTATTACCACAGAGTGCTGCAGTTCGACCCGAAACTGACGGACATGGAGTATAGCTACGCCTACGACCTGCTGCCGGTGTTTCATCTGAACTCCAGCAAGGAGGAGTTTTTCGCTCATCTGAGCGAGCAGATTCAGAACACCATCCGCATCCCGCATCTCTATCGTGAAGAGATGGTCGACCATCTGGTGCATGTGCTGCAACTGCTTTTCAGCGAACTGCTCTTCAGCGGTGAGATACAACCCTCTCACGACCTGTCGAACAAACAGAATATTTTCAAGATATTCATTCACATGGCGTCACGCAACTTTAAGAAAGAGCGCCAAATCAAGTTTTATGCCGACCATCTGAACATCACCACCACCTATCTCTCGCGCACGGTGAAGGAGATGTCGGGCCAGACGGTGAACACCTATCTCAACAACTTTTTATATAATGAGATATGCAAGTTGCTCCGCTCCTCCAAATACAACATCAGCGAGATTTCTGATATGCTCTATTTCAACGACTCGTCGGCCCTCACCAATTTCTTCAAAATGCGCTCGGGCATCTCACCCGTAGCCTATCGCCGCTCTTTCGCAGGGAAATAGCGCCTGGGGCGACGGCTCCCTCATATTTTCATCATTACCTAAAATCCGCAGATAATTTTTCAATGGTCTAATTTTGCCGTTGTTAGAGATATGTCTGTTTGTTTTCGCGATACAAGCGTGTAATCCGACCAGCCATGAGCCAGCTTCCCCTTACCCCGTAAGGTCGAGAGGCATAGACCGAATCATCAACGAAGGATGTTGGATTACCCGTGTTCCCAAATAAGGTCGTATGGATTGTCGGAGTAGATGTTGATTTTGTATTGTCTTGCCGTTCTGACCCACTTGGCAGGAACGGCGATGAACCTGAACAGGACGCTCTTGACCCTGTCTGTGGCCTTGATACCAAAGAGGACTGCCATGAGCGGCATTGCCACGATGTACCGGTAGAAGTTGGCAGCCATGGCGGTGAAGAGCAGGAAAACGGTGTTCTGGTTCATGAACGACTTTGGCAGGTGCGCCCATCCGAAGTCGTTGTTCTGGCGGTCGAACACCTGTTCTGCCGATCCTCGCTTGTTGTAGTGCCGTATGATGTCCTCGTCTGTCATGTCCCAGTCGTTGGTCAATATACAGCGGTAAGTGTACTTGCCTCCCTCCGTAAGCTGCCCGGTGGCGAGCAGCAACTCAACCAGAAGACGGTTCAGTTTCTCCGCCGTGTTGAAGTCATAGGCGTTGCCGGTCTTCTCCGCCGTATATGATATGTTCTCTGTTGCCAGTTCCTCTATGCCGCGCAGCACCGTGTCTGCACTTGGGACACGCGTATGCGGACGCTCGGTAAGCACGTCTTTGAGATACAGGTTGAGGTCTTCCATGCAGCCGCCGCCACAGTAGAAAACGGAGAAGACGGCACGTATTATCTCGCTGTACTGGTAGCCTACCAGCTTACTGCGAAGTCCCAGATGGGAGTCTATTACAGAGGAGAGAATGCTGTCAAATTTGTCCAAAACGAAATATATTCCACCAAAAGCGGTTATTTTCTCAGTTTTTTTGCTTACCTTTACCATGTCATTAATGATTTTTGCCCGTCTTGAAATGCAGCACTAAGATAAGTGAAAAACATGACATGACAAAATCCTGAGCAACTTTTTGTTGCTC
>Ga0256407_10001244_pt1 | contig 55298 bp, 75 predicted proteins | sample RumenRJG_04DNA_FD_193489 | JGI IMG/M metagenome (GOLD analysis project Ga0256407, IMG submission 193489) | Bovine rumen microbial communities from Lethbridge, Alberta, Canada - RJG_04 | ecosystem: Host-associated > Mammals > Digestive system > Stomach > Rumen | place: Canada: Alberta... | reverse complement strand
AGGAGTACTAGTACCATCTTCGTGATACACTTCTGACTGTAAATCTCTTGCATCAACATATAATTCATGTCTATCAAGACCTACACCATTTACTGTTCCTACAGTTACTGATTTTCTCGCGGCTCCACTATCTTCACCCTGTACAAAAGCTACAGACTTATAATCCTCAGCATTTGAATAATAAATACTACTCAAAATATCTTCAAGGTCTGTACTAAAAACCACAGGGTCATTACCAGAAGTATTACCCCAAGTTCTATCTTCTCCAGCTCTTACCTCAAAGATTAACTGCTGATTGTGAGGGTCAAATATAATACTAAAACCTATATCACTTTCTGAAGCAAGATTTGTTAAAGCATCATATACCTCTCCACCTGTCTTTTGATATTTAGATATTGTATTACCTACTTGAGCATCTGTGGCATTAACAAGATATGGAATTTTTCTATTTGTATTTGATGGATTTATACACTGAGTATTTACTATATCATACATTATAGTACTGGCTTTACCAGACTTAACATATCCACCCCATACAATTCTATCACAAAGTAGCTTTTCTAAAGTTCTACCTTTAACGTGATATGTCTTTTCTCCTTTTTCATCAACCTGTGATTTCACAATCTCTATGATACCGGCATTCTCACCACCACACCAAATTACATTTCCTTTTTTGATAAGCTCTGAATTGGCATCCATTATAGGTGCCCATAATTCAAAATTAGCATACCCATTAAATGCATCTGGCCATATCAAACTTGTATACTGTGACAAATCACCGATTGGTTCAAAATGTGTATTATCAATTCTGAATATTGTTATTTGGATGTGTTTTTCTAATAGCATTCTTGCACCTCCAAATATTTATTGTAGAAGTATACATAACATTCAAGTACATCAAGCCCTGTATCAGCATCATATCTGAAAAGATTGTCACCAACCTCAAGCTGTAACCAAGAACTATTCAAATCTCTATACTTGAAATAGTTATATTGTACACCATTCAATTCACCGATTACTTTCTTTTCACCAATAGTGGTATTTATTGTAACTGTTTCGCCAGCTACTAATGTTTTATTTATCTTGAAATACTCCTGTGTTCTAACATTGATTAGACTAGGATTACTCATTGTACCCATAGCCTTAAATACCAACGTCATACCAACAGCAACTGCACCCTTGTTATATACATCAACTATCAAACTCGGTTGTCTTAAACCAAACATAATAGTGGGATAACCATTATCAAGATTATCGGCATTACCAAGGTCCTCATTACCACAACCAATAATAAGAGGAAAATGGAACATTCCTCTTGTAGTTGCTGCTGCTGTCTTACTCTGAGTACTCTCCCTAAATAACGGGTCAGGAGCTAAACCTGATATTTCAAACTTACAGATTACATTATTATTCTCTTTTACTGTAGCCGAGTACTTAATTGATTTATCAGGTAGAAAATCTACAGCATATTCTTTATACTTCAACTCAATAAGCTGTTGGGGATTGACAAAACGATTGAGCATTTTCTTTCGTTCTGACATCTGATTGTCACTGCGAGCAACTATCCAACCAGTTATTACAATATCTCTTGTTTCAAGAGTTGTACCTGTTACATATACACCAATCTGATTGACATATTTGTATGAATGATGTGTACTCTCAATCTGTCCCCAATCAACTTTATCGAGTATATAATATGGAGTTGTAACTACATCGAGCTCAAGTAGAGCTAACGTATTTTTATTCTTTAGCGAGATATTCTCTACCATCGCTCAACCTCCTTTCAGTTAGAAACCCTCTGCTAAATCTCTCTGTGTTTCTTTAAGAAGTTTAGCAGCTTTAATTTCATCAATCGCTTCAGGTGAATAGAATGTGAAGTTATTAACCGTATTACCGGTAGTCTGACTATCTCTACCAGGAGTACTTACAGATAAACTATCACTTGGCTTATTCATTATGATACCAGAAATTGTACCATCTGAATTAAGTACCAACTGTCCAACACCTATAAGACTAGCTAAATCCTGTTTAATTGACTCAACTGTATTTGCTAATCTTTCCTCGATTGATACAAACCAATCAGCTACTTCTGTTACTACCGACTGGAATGTTGTACCTAAACCAACTACATCAATATCATCTACATCAAAACTATCAAGGCCATCATTGAGTTCATCTTCCATAGTTCCTAATGCTCCAGGTAGTGCATCTTCAAAACCTTCAGCTATTCCAGGAGGGAGATAAACACCAATTTCGTCTCGCATCAATTTTGACGGTGACTCAATGCCAAACAAATCCTTCAAGAACTTGGTTACATCTCCTACCCAATCAGATATTTTCTTTTTTATCCAATCAGTAGAAGCCGATATACCATTCCAAATACCCGAAACAATATTTGAACCAACCTCTTTCATCTTTTCACCAATGTTACTAAAGGTATTTACTATACCATTATAAATCTCTTGAGCCTTACTTATGATTGATGATTTCATACTCTCAAAAGTATTAACCACACTATTCTTCATTTCTGTTATTTTACTACTAACAGAACTCTTAAGGTTCTCAATAGCATTTGTAACATTGTTTTTCATTTCATTGATTTTATTCTGTACAGCAGACTTCAAATTCTCTACAGTCTGAGTAACAGCTGACTTCATAGCTTCGAATTTCTGACTCACTTGATTTTTGATTGTTTCTACCGTATTCTCAATGAATGTCTTTATAGCATTCCAAATAGTCTGCAAGAAAGACTGAATAGCATTCATTATATTTGTGATTGTATTCTTTATCGCTTCAAAAGTGGTAGAAATTTTTGTCTTTATAGCTTCAACTGTATTTGAAATAAACGTTTTAATAGCATTCCAGATTGTCTGTAAGATAGTCTGAATTGCCTGCATCGTTGTATTGATAAAATTCTTTATCGCTTCGAACGTAGTGCTTATCTTTGTTTTGATAGCATCCCAAGTATTAGCTATAAAGTTTTTAATTGCAGTCCAAATAGTCTGCATAATAGACTGAATAGTCTGTAACGTAGTGTTTATGAAATTCTTGATTGCTTCAAACGTTGTACTAATCTTAGTCTTTATTGCTTCCCAAGTGTTAGATATAAAGTTCTTTATAGCTGTCCAAATGGTTGTCATAATTGTCTGAATAATCAAGATAACCGTGTTTATTGTATTTTTGATATTCTCAATCGTTGTTGATATTTTTGTTTTTATTGACTCCCAAGTATTTGAAATAAAGTCTTTTATACCATTCCAAATATTGGTAAAGAATGTACCAATAGCTGTAAATACCGTGGTTATAGTTGAAGTAATTGTATTCCATATACCTGTAAGAGTATTAACAATACCATTCCACAGATTTATGAAAAATGTCTTTATACCTTCCCACAGATTTACAAAGAAATCTTTGATACCATTCCATACATCTGACCAAGTCAAACCAAACTTAGCAAGATATTCTGTAGCCACATTATAAATAGCTACAAACGGTGAAGTGATAATACTAAAGAAACCTTTAGCTATCGACCAAAGACCTTCAAAGAACAATGACCAATCACCATCCTTAAAGCCTTTGATGATACCACAGATAACCTGTACCACACCTGTAACAATATCTATTATTCCACCAATCATTCTACCAATATTGGCAAATATCTCGGTAAGAATAGGAGCTAAGGCATTACATATCCAATCCCAAGCTGCATATATTGCTTCACCTAAACTTGAAAAATCAAAACCAAGAGAATTTACTGCATCGACAATCTTTTGACATGCTTCCTCAAACTTAGCTTTGATACCATCCCATATTGCTGTAATTTTATTTCTGAAGTCCTCATTGGTTTTCCATAAATGTACAAATGCAGCTACCAATACAGCAATTACTGCTACAATAGCAATCATTGGAGCTGTCACTCCAGCTAACGCTGTACCTAAAGCACTTGTTTCACCAGCAAATCCTGTAAACCCTGCTTTGGCCAACTTAAATGCTTCGGCTACATTCTTTAGCTTCGTACCGAACATCGTGAAACCAACCTTAATAAGATTAAACGCTTCAGACATTCTGTGGAAACCAGTTATTACATTACCGATACCAGCTACTGTCTTACCAAATACAAGAAGTAAAGGACCAATAGCTGCTATAATTGCTGCAATCTTAAGGATATGCTTTTTCTGTTCTTCATCAAGACTATTAAACCACTTAACCAATTCAGTAAGTTTCTGAACAAACTGACGTAAGCCATCTTTTACCAAATCAGTTATCATAATCTTTGATGTACCTAATGCTGATGTAAATCTAATCCAGTCACCCTGTAAGTTATCCATCTGCATTAAAGCCATACCTTCTGCAGCACCTAAAACTTCAAAATCATCACCAGTACGAACAGCCTGTTCACCAAACTGCTCTAATGCATCTGCCATCGTATATACTGTTCCATTATGAAGAACAAATGCTTCATTGGAATTATCAATGGCATCTGCAAGACTATTGAACTTTTCATCTGACTGGTTGATAATACCAAGAATACCGGGAAGAGCTCTTGTACCAAATATCTCAACAACAGCATTCAATTCTTCCTGCTGAGATGTAGGTAATGCATGTCCATACTCTTCCATTATCTGTTCACCAGATTTAAGTTCACCATTAGCATCATAGATGTCAACTTCAAGGTCACCAAATGTACCTCTCAATTCTTCCATGAATACTCTCATATCTTTGGCTTTACCATCAGCATCAAACAGACTTACACCATACTTATCCATAGCAGCTTGTGCTTTATCTGTAGGGTCAATCAAATTCTTTAATGCCTGTCTTAAGCCTGTACCTGCTTGTGAACCTTTAACACCTACATTGGCCATAAGACCTAATGCTAATGTCAAATCTGATATATCCATATTCAATGCACCAGCCAATGGAGATACATACTTAAATGCTTCACCCATCTGGTCTACATCTGTATTGGAATTACTCATAGCGGCTGCTAAGCTATTGGTGAAATAAGCTGTATTCTCAATACCATTGGTAAGGTCACCAGCTTCATATCCCATAGCTGTCATAGCATCTGTTACAATATCAGAAGTACGACCTAATTCAAGGTCACCTGCTGCTGCCAGATTAAGTACCGAACCAAGAGCAGCTATTGACTTCTCAGGTTCCCATCCTGCAAGACCCATATAATAGAGTGCATCTCCAGCTTCTGTAGCTGTATAGACTGTTTTCTCACCCCAATCAATAGCAGCATCTCGCATCTTTTTCATTTCGCCTTCAGTAGCATTACTTACTGCCTGAACCTCAGACATTTTCTTATCAAACTCAGCACCAAACTTGACACTCGATGCAGCTGCAGCAGTAAGAGGAACAGTAATACCGGTGGTCAATGTTCTACCAACACCAGCAATCTGATTACCTACAGTTGTTAATCCCTTACCCATAGTATCAGAGAACTTTCCACTTAAACCGGTAGCTTCATTCACAGCCGTTTTTAAGTTTGTACTAAATTGTGTATAATCAAGGGTTAAATAACCAACTGCAGTTCCAACTGGTATCATACCGGCATTACCTCCTTTCCTCGTTATGCTTCATTCAACTGCTTTTTATATCTTCCACTTTTATACCCCATTGACTTATACATATCAGACAATGAACTATAATGTGGCTTTTCTATATTTTCATCTTTGACCTCAAAACTCGGTTCTTCACCTTGCTTTATCCTCGATGTTATATAAGCACATGCTTCATCAAAACAATAGCTAGTATATGCATCAGGAATATCTAACAAAACTGATGGCCTTACATCATACAGTTTCGACATAGCAATTATATTTAATATTTGCTCTGATTTAACGAAACTGTTCGAGGGCCTTTACCCCCTGCTGAGTGTAACTGAAAATAGCCATCATCTGTTCATCTGTAAGATTAAGACCTGCATCCTTTATCTCTTTATATGTAGGCTTAATCAAAGCAGACTCACATACAGTCTCCATAATGTCATACATATCACTGATTGTATTATCCTTACCAAGTGAACCTGCACCTCTCTGGAATAACTGAGTTGCCTGATTGATTAAGCTGTTAGGAATTTTTCCTGTCTTAACCATAAGTAACAGGCTTGGTCTTTTAAGCTTTGCGATAAACGGATGTTCATCATCAAATCCAGGAAGCTTAACAATTGAACCTGCTGTATAATTCTTAATATCAGCGATAGTTGTGATATTTGACTCATCATACTGCTGAGGAAAATTAGTGATATTATTTACAACAGTCACCTGCTTCTCCTGTTCTTCTTTTTCCTCACTCTCGGCTATAGCCTTCATAGCTACTTCAGTTGTTCCCTGCTGCTTCAGGATAGCTTCAATCTGTTTTTCATCCATATTTAACGCTTCGAGCTCTTCTCTCGTAAACACTTTCATTTTGATTTCCTCACTTTCATTTGGCCTATAATACAAGATATGCTGGCCCAGAACAAACCTAATCATCCCAGACCAGCCATCTTTATTATATCACATCATTTTAATTTTGTCAACCACAAATTAAGCAGCTGTTACCGTAAGTGTTGCATGTCCAGTTGCTGCCTTAGAAGTAGCTGTCTTAGTCACATTACATGTGATAGTAAGTGTACCTGTGCCCGTGAGAGTAACGATTGAACCAGAAATGGTACCAATGTTATCTCCACCTGTAATCTCGTACGACTTATCACCGATACCTGTGGTCGGGTCAAATGCGAACATCGTAGATACATCAAATGTCTGCGGGTCAGATGAACCACTATCATAAGTGGTAGAACCATCAGTGCCTGTAACGGTAACTGTAACAGCATCAGGGTCATCAAGCTCAGGAAGCTCTTTAACCCACTGAACTGTATAAGGTGCCTCACCTGTATCGGGAGCAGAATTGATAGTATACTCAGGAGCTCTGAATGTACCATCTTCTGAATTAAAGGCTACCGGCTCACCCTGACAGTTAGGGTATGTTGTCTTTTCATATCCGGTAATTACACCAGCTGCATTGTAGATAGCAGAGTAAGCATTCAACTCGAATACCTCTCCCTTCTCAGCAGAACCAGCTACCGGAGGAGTATAAGAAGCGAAACCGTACTTTGTCTCAGTTGTACCGGTTGTAGTCTTTCCTGCATCCTGGAAATAGAGAACTGTACCACCCTGAAGAACTTTAACAAGCTCAGGATTAAATACATTATCGTGAAGCGTAATCTCGTGACCAGTAATGGTGGACTCCTTAGGCTTCTGCGCTCTCAAAATTCCCTTGACAACGAGTTTGACTGCATCGCTGTCTTCTGTCTGTACTTCAACCTCAATCTGATTTGCAGTATCGAAACCAAATTCCTTACCTGCCTGTGTAGTAATTGTAACCAGATTGACGTCAATTGTAGGAATTTCATTCCTCGACTTATTCATTGTCGTCTACCTCCTTACATAAACTCAATTTTCTTGTAGTTCTCGTATTCTATGGCTATATAGTGTGCCTTCACTTCATCGTCATAGAATGAAGCAAGTTCCTGTCCATACAGCTGAAACATTGGATATAATTCTTTCATATCCCGCTTCACTCTTTGGACGAGAGGCTCGAGCTCACTATACTTTAACTTAGGGACATAACAGTAAATAGCATACTGTGTCCTGTCGGTACTAAAATTCACATGCTTATATGAACCATCATTCTTGATAACCAAATATGGTTTAGTACACTCACCGACTTTTTGAGCAGGGGCATAAACTTCATACCCTTTGTTTTGAAGATGAACATAAAGGTCTTGCCACCTACTCTGTTGATAATCGAACTCCAAAGGTTTGATGGCCATTTATGTCACCTCCTTACATCTTTGGATTTCCTGCAAATCTATACAACTCTGACAAATTCATTTCATTCAAAAGTCGTGGGCCAAAGTATCTCTGAGTTGGTTCAATGATAGCAAATCGTCTACCCATACCATACTCAAGATGTCTCCAGTACCACGTGCCTTCATCGTGATATAAACCAATCTGAACTAAAGCATTACCTCCATCAACTACATCCTCTACTGTGGTATGTAATCCTCTTTCAGCTCTACCAGTTCTATTTGTCCAAGGATGATTGGTTTTCATGTATTTTTCAACTTCATCAGCTCTTCGTCTCATATATGCTACAAAATTCTGTGAAGCTCTATTCTGTACTGCCTCAAGTCCCAATACAATTCCATTATCCTTATAGAACTCAAGAGTTATATTAGTCTTACCTGAAGCACTAGTTCGGCTGTCCTGTATTGCCACCGTTATCCACCTCCTCAAACGATATGTCCATTAAGAGGTTCCATTCTTGAACATTGAGTACACCAGTTACTCGAAGTAATCTACCATTCCAATTAACAGTATCTCCAACTTTCACCTGCTGAAATTCATCTTCACCACTCTCGTTCTTAAAATAAAAATCCTCGTATGGAACTAAAAGCTGAGGTGTCTTTTCTGTTCGATAGCTTGCTGCCGTTTGACCAGTCAATACACGAAATGTATCTAACATATGTGGAGCATGCTCGTGATACATACCTTTGAACTCGTGAAAGAATACCGGTTCTCCAGGTTCACCAAACTTATTTTTCTCTTGTCTAAAGAACTTCATTTTAACACCAGAACGTCGTATCTCTCTTTTTACTTGATACAGAACAAATCTGTTATTAACCATAGCTCAACCTCCAATCAGATTACCGGAGTTGAACCTCTTATACTTCGATGCGAGACGTTTGAAATATCCCGAGGTATCTGTAGTATTGACACCTGACAACGACAGAGACGAGTCCTCGGATTTTATGATTAACATCTCATAAATGGTAGCATCTACATCACCGTGGTTTTTATTCAGATAATACTCAATGTCACCATCCTCGAAGTATGGAGACTGTTCCTCACGTATCTCCTTATAGACTCGTTCAACATCTGTCATAGTCTCACCTCATACCTCAAGCCTCAGCTTCATTCTTTGCTACATCCTCAAGATACTTCTTGATGATTTCCTTTGCCTCGTTAGCATTCTTGGTTCCCTTAAGGTCGATACCCTTAGCTGCTGCAAAGTCCTTAACCTCCTGCTTATTCCACTGAGAAATAGGCTTCTCAAGTAATTCCTCTACAAATGCATCGGTATCTGCATCTTCCTCATCATCTTCGCCATCGGCATCTGCTTCAGGCTCGACAGGAGCTTCTACCTTTTTAGGAGCTTTCGTCTGCTTTACTTCCTCAACAGCTTCATCATCAACCGGCCAAAAACCAAGATGCTTGAACTGCTTATCAAATGCACCTCTTGTAACCACATTGGTGACTTCACCATTTGTAATTTTAATCAAAGCCATTATGACTTACCTCCATTTTAATAGTCGATGGGCCGGTGTGATTTATTCAATCTCCTGGCCTCCACCGAACATTCTTTACTTCACTTATGATGCAACAGTATCAATGATACCTACACCATCGGCACCCTCGAACGAAGGCAGACAAATCATAGATACGATTGTCTCAACCTGAACCGGGTCAACCTTCTGATGTGTAACAACAGCAACACCTGTCTCTGTAATAGAAACATTAGCTGCATTACCAGTCATAAGGTCAGACTCTGCAGGAGTAGTACCGAACCATGTCTTACCAAGAGCTGAGCCAGGGAACATAACGAAAGTGTTCGTAGGCATGAAAGCCTGGGTTACTCCGTTCTCGTCGACATATCTCTTATCGTTTACCTTAACAACAAGACCATCAAGCTGGTCACTGATGTACTCACGAAGCATTGAGTCAGTGATTGCACCGACTGTAGACTTCAGAGCGAAGATTGCAGACTTAATCTTGTTGTTGTTTCTGATGTCACGCCATGTAGCTGTGTCACACATAGCTCTCTCACAAACAACACCGGTTCTCTGGAGAATATCCTCTTTAAGCTGTCTGATGTCCTCGATAGGGTCAGATGTAGAGTAATTACTCCAAGAAACAGTAACCTCTTTCTTATTAGCTTCAGGAATACCATAGTCATACGTAAACGCCTGACCGTTGGCAACCATTGCTACGATACCGGTTGTAAGAGCCTGCATTCTCATTCTCTCACGAGAAGCACGAGCACCACGAAGAAGCCTCATTTCATCATCAAAGATGCGGTTCATAACAGAGTCGATATAAGCCTGATTACCAGTCTCAAGGACAATGTTAAGTTCCTGTCTGAGCTCTTCATCAATGTATGTAGACTCCTTGAAGTAAGGCATCTCTGCACTCAGCTTCTCAAAGCCGATACGTCCTCTCGGAATAGCTGCTGCATCAAATGCAGAAGTCTTAAGTACAACGGGAAGTCCACGAGCTCCCTTAAGCCACTTGAGGTCAAGTCCTCTCTTCTTGTCAGCGGGGAACAGTTCCTCACAAGGATAAGGAGCTTCATCCTGAAGTAACTCTTCCCAATATGCAACGAGCTCATTGCTCTGCATCAAATCAAAAATAGTCATTTCTTTTTACCTCCTTATCTTTCTTAGCCCTTAACAATCTGGACATCACCAATCTTGGTTCCAGGAGTTACGAGTGCCTGAACATCAGCCTCAAGTCTGTTGTAGTTTACGAAACCAAACAGAAGAGCTGTACCGTTCTTTGTTCCACCAGTTACATCCACGTTGTGGAGAAGTACTGCATTAGCAGTTACAGTTCCGGAAGCAGTGAATACAACCTGGATTTCATCGTTGTTAGCAACTGTACCGGTTACAGTAATACCATAAGTATTAAGAGTAACAGTATCGTTGCCAAGCTTCCAAGTAGTTGTTTCATCAGCAACTGTAGCCTTAAACTTATAAGTACCAGCAGTATTAGAAACTGCAGTCTTGAAAGTAGCAGCTACAACTTCAACCTTAGTGATACCAGCACCTGTAACAACAGAACCGGTAGCTGTCTCTGTAACAGAACCAGGAGCTGCAACGGGAACTGCATCTCTTGAACCAAGGTCAATAAATACCGGAGTACCGGCCTTTGCAATCTTGCCTACCCCTGAAACATCTGTACCAAGTGACTGAGGTACTCTACATCCCATAGAATACTGAAGTTCAACGTTGGCCAAAATCTGTACAGGAGCACCATAGGTGGTTTTAGTAACACCATCTTTGTTAAACATGTTTGTTTACCTCCTTAAAAATTATGACCAGAATGACTTTTTAGGGTCAGTCTTAGTCCGTCTCTGCGCTGCCAGACGAGCACCCATACCTTTATTCTCTCCACCGGAAGCATCTTTTGTACCAGTATTGATTGAGGCACCTGTTCCCTTCTGACCTGTAGCATTCTTACCATCTGCACCTGCTGCGGAAGCATCAAACCAAACAGGATATTTGGTCTTAAGCTCACCAATGATAGACTTAAGGTCTGTATTATCATCCATCTTAGCAAGAGCTAATGTAACTGCATCATCTGCAAACTGAGGAAGAACTCCCAACTGCATTGCTTCAGCCTTAGCCTCTGCAACCATAGCTCTCTGCTCTGCCTCTGCAACCTTTGCTGCCTGAGCTGCTGCCTCTTCATTAGCCTTCTGCTCATCTGTCTTTTGACTATTGATGAAAGCCTTGAACATATTAACCATCTTACTATCATTAGGGTCAATTCCCATTTCACGATAAGCAGCTTCACGTCCCTGCTTCTTCTCTTTAGCCATCATACTGGAAACCTGCTTCTGAGTAAAAGATTTTTCACCAGAACCGGTAGAGTCTCCACCCTGATTACCAGCATCAGACCCTGTATCATTTGTAGCATTTGCATCTCCAGTTGTGTTACCATTATCAGTTACACCAGTCTGGTCTGCGGTATCATTTCCGACTTTGTTTTTGTTATCTGTATCAGCCATTTTACTAACACCTTTTCCTTTCAAATTAAAAATTCCGTGCTAACCACGGTGTCAATATCTATCCTAATCTATCGAGTTAGGTGACCGGTTCACTGAACTAAATAATTAACCTTTTATATTTTGACTACTAGCTACTTATCAATTCTAAACGATTATATGCATAACAGCTTAAATCATAGTAAAGTTCAATGTAATTGTTTCTCCGGTTTCTGTGTCGGTCACTATTGAACCATCATACGATTTCATAAGTTGGAGTCTACTCATTTTTAAGGTATTTTGTAAACCTCCAAACTTCTTTTGCTGTTGCTTCGGAATTTGAATGTTCTTACTTCTCATAACCGAAAGCTTAGCGAACATCTTCGTGATTTTCTTTTTTACCTCACGAGAATGAGTATTGTCTATCTGAACAAAATGTCTTTCTTTACACTCTGGACAGTCGAAATATGTAAGTAATATTGATTGTCCATTTACATCTTTGTAATGCTTATCAAATGTGATGTTGTCGTTACCGATACGAAAGCGGTTCTTACAATTCTTACATTCAACCATTACATTCATACCTTTTACTTCTTCCATCTCTCTACTCCTTATTATATCACTCTAAAATGTATCTGTCAAGAGTTATTTTGAATATTTTTGAAAAATTCAAGTTTTTGGGATATGATTTTATGGCCTTACCGTCCATTTTAAGAGGCCTTTATATTTCAGACCTATAAATTATCAACTGTTTTCTAACCAATCGAAACAGGAAGAACTGGGAGGCCCAGAAGGTAGGCCTCACCAATCTTCAATCCGAGACAAACCTCTGAATGTCCGGATATAATACAGGGTTCTCATAAAATCCAGCTAAATCATTCTTTGCCTTTTCTTCATCAACCGCTACTTCAAAATCACATTGTCCATTTGGGTGGTCAAGTGGTAAATCTGAGGCAGTATAAAATTGGCCATCCCTATCCATACATAATTCACAAGCATTTGCTCCATCTGCATGCCATATATAACCGAGAACAAATGGATTGTCTTTTGTTAAAGCTACCAATGTCTGTTGATATGAATGCTGAAGCATTGTTCTTGCTAATCTCTGTGCTCTCCAATCTACCTGACCATTATGAACACGAGCAAATTTAGTTAGACCATTGGCATCTGTATAAGACTTAACTGTCCAACCTAAACTCTTTGATGGATTGAGATATTTTTCTAATGACTTAGCTATCTCGTCTGGTGATTGATTAAGAGCTATACCACGAGCCATAATTGAATATATGTCCTTCAAATTACTCTCTGTAGTATTCCATACCCTCTCACTTAATGGTTGACCATTCTGATATAAATTACCTGACAGAATAGAACGAATAGCACTATCTTTTGCTGCTGACATTTTATAATCAAGAGCATCAGTACTTAAACCTAAAGAACTCAACCACCTCTGATTTGTTCTAACAACAACATCACCCATATTATTCAAATTAGATGATGTTTCGTTGTTAATCTCTGCCGACAACTGTCTACTAGCATTTCTAAGCTGATAATAGAGTTCAGTCATTTGTCTTTGTTCATCCTGAGTACCAGGAATATGGGAGAGGCGATTAGCCTCTTCCCTTACTTCCTTAGCCCACTCATTATAATACTTACGAATAGCTTTCTCTTGTCTTTTTGTCAATTCATCACGGGCCTTAATAGCATCCTGGAAATACCAATCAGCTGAGGACATCTTTTACTTTCTTTTCATCCTCTAACAGTTTACGAGCAAATGCTTCGTCCAGGCCCATAGACTGCATTATGCTTACAGCCTGATTTATGTTCAATAAACCGGACTTATACTGTGAGATAATTCGGATGAGTGAAGTAGTCTGAGTAGCATTCAGCTGATTACTAGTTTTCTGATACGTCATTCTCTGACCACCAGAAAAACTTGAAGCAGCATCATTCACATCACCAGACTGTTCATTTGGAACACTATGTGTACCATCATCATGTAAATCATCTGTTCCATCAGACTTGATACTATTTACCCCGGCCATATTAAAATCATCTACACCGGGATTGATGAACTTATTGTCACCATTATATCCATTATTCAAATCAAATGAGCTATCGTCGAGTATCTGACGCTCAAGAGCTATCTGCATCAATTCATCATTTACTTCATCATCGGTAAGTTTATACCAACGTTTCATATATGACTTCTTTGACATAACAGAAGCTTCAACCTCTGCAAGGTTTGTCGTCTTTTCCTCTATCTCATCCTCAGGTAATGGAGTATTCTGCTCTACAGAAATCTCATAAGCTACAGGAGTGATAATATCATCCGTATACTTTTTGATACAATTCGGATAAATCATAGCTCCCTGAACAATTATATCAGCCATCTGCTGAAGTCCAGGTCCCCATACTTTCATCTTCTCCTTACACCTAACAATCAACGGCCAATAAATAGCCTTGAGTGCTTTACCAGATGTAATTGTACCGGACATTGTTTCATTTGTGATATTTGGCATATCAACCTGCTCATAACCGGTAGTCTTGATACGCTCAAGTGAAATTTTCAATGCCTCACTATAATGCATCTGTGGTTCAAGTAAACCAACCTGAGTATGAGCATTTTCAAGGTTCTGGTCTGAACCTAAATCCCATAAAGCACCGGCAGCTGTAGACAAATTCTTTGTAGAATTGTTTTCCATATCTACCACATACTTTGTGGGGTTCATTGATTTACGCTCTGCATCACTATCGGCATTGGCTAATTTTGAATACCACATTTCATAATCCATAAGTAACTCAATTTCTGACTCACCAAGTATCTCACCAGATAAACCATCATTGATAATTACAAATGCAGGAATGAAAGTAAGTTTGGTAGGCTGTTTCTTGGTTATTGTTTCAACCAATTCACCAGCACCATTGTACATTTCTTCCTCGATATAAGCGAAGCCATCATCTTCAAGAGTAAATTTCTTCTTGAATATTCGCTTATCTTTCTGTACTGTGCTTTCTTTAGCAACTATGAAACATACAAACTTAGTAAGTACATTCTGATTACCAAGCTTAGTCTCATAAATAAACTGCATTGAAGGTAAGAAAGTAATTGTGATACCATCCTCTTCATTGAAGTTAACAAGACCACCAACTCTCTTACCAATAAAACAATCACGAGCTGCCTTAATCAGTATATCCTCAAACTTATTCTTTGATAATACAGTTTCAAGCAGGTCATTCATAACTGTTAATGCAGTTTTAGACTCAGGAGTAGTTTTACCTACATCACCCTTAGGCTCTACCTTAATATCAGGCTGCTCAGCGAAGAGGAACCTGGCCTCTTTATTTATGAGTGAAGCTGCCATCTTATATTTCAGACGAGCAGGAATATAGTCTCCATTAGTACCTTCTACATGGAAGTTTTTACCTTTCTTGTAGATTTTATAGTACTTACAGATTTCATTTATCTCGTCGAGTACATCCTGCACACCTGTGTCAACTTCAGCTCTTATTAAGGCATAAGGTATTCGGTTATACACCCTGAGGCACTCTGTCGACTCATCGGCCAGAGCTACTTTTTCCTCTTCGTTAAGCTGATTATTCACCTGATTACCTCCTTAAATATACCGATGAACTAAAGCCTGTATATTTGATACCATTCAGATTGAATGTGATATATAACCAATTAACTCCATTGGCTACTGAATAGTAACCGAAGTTCTGAACTTTCGTTCCTTTTGGAATACATACCAAAGCTTTCTTATTTGTACCGGCTCCATCACGACAATATAAATCGGCTGTCGTTGTATATTCTCCAGCCAGACCTTTATCAATCTTTGAAGCCTTTGATGTAGCTATTACTTCTTTTGTTGAGCCCTCTACTTTCTTCGGAGTATTCAATATCTCATTTACACGAGCCTGAACCTCTGAATAGTTATAACCGGCATTAGTAAGTTTCTCTTTTCGGATTTCTCCTTTACCCCACTGACCAGCTATTACTTCGTGAGCTATTGTATCAACAGACTTTTTACTCTCAACAGGAATTTCAATACCATCAGTGGTAAATTTCGGAGTTATGAAGCCTCTGATATACTTACCATTCAAATTGATAGTACGTTTCTTCACAGAGTCAGAATAATTGCCTTCTGTCACCACCATATAGCCGGCATCCTTATTTACATAAGTTACGATACCTACATGGTCTGCAGCTCCAGTATCATCACCGACTCCATTATCCTGCCAGTCATAAAGAACAGCATCTGCTATCTGAGGAACGAAGCTATCGTTCTCTATCCAGATACCCATTTCTCTTGCTTTAGCTATCATTTTCTCACATCCACACTCAATAGGGAATATATCCTGATAGCCAGCCAAAATATACATAGCTGAAGCAAATGTAGCACACCAAGCATCTGATGGTTTAACTGCATATCCACGAGGAAGTGGTTTATTTCCATTGTAGATATTCAGAACCTCCAAATGACCATTTGAACCTTCAACTGCTCCTACAAACTTTTCACAGTTCTCGACGATAACAGCTCTTGTGTATAATTCCTTAGGCATTTCATTCTTGAGTTCACCCCAGAACATATCCATATCAACTACACCACTGATACCGTCAACCTTTCCTTTTGAGGAGTACTGCCAACCAATGGACTCAGGACAGCTATTTTTCGGACTCAGATTGTTTACCACTTCTCCCTTATCATTCTTGGGATAACGAGCAATCCAAAAACGACCATCAAATATATCCTTTACCCTATCGGTTATAACATTCTTATACCAGTCTAAATTACAATAGATACCGACACTATAGCCGGCAGCCGAGAAAATATCAGACTCTGTAAGAATTACATCCTCAATTCTTTCTTTCCCTAAGCTCCTTAGGTTTTTACTTTCAACATCAAGCCATATACCGAACTCAAGCTTTCTACCATCAAGGATTTTTAAGAAAGCTTTAGCATCAGCTACAGGGTCGGAAGCAGAAATACTACCGATGAAGTTATATACTCCACGATTTATACCATAATTGGTACAGCCTGCATAATTTCTCTCGAATGTTTCATCCACATTCTTGGTACTCTCATACATAGCTTTCATAATCGCGAATTCAACTTTACCGGTAGCTTTCACACGAGACCAGTCGATATTGTTCTGGTAATGACTTACATCAATACCATACTTCATTACTCGTCCTCCTCGCCATATTCAACTTCCTGCTCGATTTCAACATTAGCATTAGCAGCATCAGCGAGACCTTCACCAATGATGTATGCTACTACTGAAGCACCAGCCATAATAAGAGCTGCAACCTGAGTAGCTGTATTCTCGGTACCACCGAACGCTACAATCATCATACTAACGAAGCTAGCAACTGCAGCCCAGAACTTACGACTAGTAAGTTTCCTCACCCAATTGATATTGCTCATTTCGCCAACCTCCCTTCTTGGAATGGAAATCTTTTTGTTTAACATCAGCAACAGTCACAGTATCTAACGCATACCAAATAGCTGATAAGCTGTGAGGGTCGATATTAAACTTGTCATACTGTACCTTACCCTGATTGTCTTTCAGATATGTAAGGTCCTTGAGCTCCTTAATGACATTCTTACATTTGGGGCTCACAATGATTTGTCTAAATCTCTTTACCTTCCTGGTATTACTGATACGTGACCCATTAAATTTGGTCCTACAAGCTCTGATAAGAAAGCCCATCTGACGATAGTATTGTATCGCTTTTGGGTCCTCATTATCTGCCACTATGATTTTATTATAACCCATCTGATAATAATTGTCAAGACGGTCTTTTAATTTTTGCATATCTGGACGTCTTGCCATCTGTGGGTCAGTCAAATGGTTTACATAGATTTCATCCCAGATATATAATATGCTCTCTTGTACATCCACTGACATGCTGAGTACACAGTTATATGACTCCTCAAAACCGAAGTCAAAACCGAAGTACTGATTTTCGATACCAAGAGCCAATACACGTTCTTTGAAGTTGTGGTTCTTTGTAGCAACTACGAACTGAGGGAATACCCTAGTACCAGAAGCTCCAAATCTACCCCAACGAGCTACCATATACAGAGGATAGTCGTAATTCTTCAAATCATCAAGTCGACGAAGGTACTGCCACGGTAACCAAGGATTGTCTGATGGAATACTATGGTGGTAGTATATACCATTCTTGATTAGACACTTCTTCTCATAGAATTTATTTTCGTCGACTATAGTTATTTTCTTACCCTGAGCCGTTTCCCTTTCAAAGAAATGCTCATACACCCAGTTCTCACGATTGACAGGGTTACAGGATAAGATGAAATGCATACTCACATCTGGAGTTCTGATACGACCAAGGAGTTCTTTGTATGCTTCTGGTGAAGTCTCTGAACACTCTTCCATCCATACAATACTGACACCATTGATAGATTTTACTTTCTCTGGCTTATCCATACCCTTGAAGATAATCTGGGCACCATTAGGAAAACGGATACGGAGCGGAGACTTCAAAGCTACACATTTGTTTTTCTTCTTTTTGAACTCATTGTAATCGTATGCTAGAATATGCATCTCGTCGAGTATCTCACAAAACAAATCGTAACAACTTTCATATATTGTATCGTATACCTGACGAACTACCAATACCTTTCTTTTCTCATTCAAGAGTTTTAGAATTATCTTGAAAGCGATATGGTATGACTTACCTGAACCGTACCCACCAATTAGCAGATACTGTTCATAGTCCCAGTTAAAAATAAAGTCCTCAAAAGCAGGACTTACTTTTTTAGTTATTTTCATACCTCGGCCTCCTGTTTATTCTTCATCCTCCCAATCATCAGGCCACTCATCTAAGTCGACCTCCTGATTTTCGGACTCATCAACAACAGTATCAGCCGCCTGCTTCGCCTTTTTATTTTTTTTCGATTTTTCTACAGCTTCAGTTTCAGACTTGGTACGTTTGCGGACTTTGATTTCTTTATCCTCGACCTCTCTATCTTCTGAACTACTGGGAGCATCACCGTTTGTTGTTTCATTTTTATTGGCTCGAGTAACAGTAATTTCAATGGAGCTATCCTCTTCCATATCATCAAAGACAGTTTTAGCATTGTTCATGTTTTTCCACTTGTCTTTGTTTCTATTATACAGCCACATCTGAATAGCAGGTACAGAAGGAGCAACTTCTTTGTCTGTTACTTCCTTGATAGTTTCTACTACCTTACCATACCTCATTGTAGTTGTTACCTTAACCTCTTTAGTCTTATACCCCAATGCTGATTTCAATAAAGCATTTTCTACCTGATAGTCTACGAGCTCTTTACCCTTAGCTACAGCCTGACGAATTTCGGGGTATCTATCTTTCCACCTCAAGAATGTGTCTTTGTCTATTCCTATCTTATTGGCTATATCTACCAATGTATATCCATCACGAGACCAACTCTCAAGGAGGAGTAAACCATCATCTGTAATCCAGTCATCTACTGATACACCAGATTTAGTGAATGTCTTTGCCATTGTTTATTTCTACCTCCTTATTATTATAACATATTGAATACCAAAAGTCAATATTAAGTTATACTTTTCTTTCTTATATATTCTTTCTTTTATATAAGTAATATTTACTATCTTATATTTTTATACACAATGGATATAATGAATATTTACTACCATAATAAACAAAGACCATTGATTTTTGAAAGTTACAACAGTAGTAGTTTTTAGATGTCGATTGTAATTGCAAATAAAATGTACCATACCATTGTTTGGAGTTATGCTATCTTCCACATCTCCATCTTGCATGCTAGCCACACACACACACACCGTAGCAACATAGCATAAAACAAAAGTTATATATTTGCAAAAGCAGCAGTAGAGTTGAGGTAGGTGCCCGGGAGCACTCACTCGGCCGATGCATTAAAGGTAGGCCCCTCGAGTAAAAAAAGCAGCTCACCTTACCGGCCGATAGAACTTGATTCGTGTATGAACTTGGCAATCAACTCATCATCATAAACTTTTATATCTTATCGCTTTATTATCTCACTCACTTTCTTTTTATCTCTTTACTTATTTTTATTCTATCACTTTATTTATTCTATGTCAACAACTTTTTGTGTTATTTTGTTGCGATGTTTCACATGAAACATTTTTCTTTTTAACATATCATATATCTATTATATATAATAATATAGGTGAGGATTTTAGTGTAACTTTTTGTTGTCCTCACCTATATTTTATTCTATATCTATTTATATATTATCTGATATATTCTGTGGATAACCTACTTAATTCAGTTCACTTATATATCATTCTATTGATATTATATATTAGATAACTTTTGCCAGAGCCTTTTCTGAAGCAACTATCTTATTGAAATACTCAACCATCTTTTCTTCATTATCCTGGATGACCTTTATTGTATCATTGACTAATCTGTTCCTCTTAAGAACTCCATCTACCTTCTGTGCTACGAAAATTCTATATTGCTTCTGTCCGTCCTTCATTCTATGATAGATAATTTTTACACCTATATCGCCGACCTTTTTAGAGTCAAGCTTGATGTCTCTATCTCTTGCGATATGGACCTGCTTCTGGCCTTCCTCATTCTTATCAGATTTTTTAGAAGCCTTCTGCTTAGGGAGCCATTCTTTAATCTGATATGTTACCTTTTTTCTTCCCTTCTTAAGGACCACCTGAGTATCATCATCTGCCGGCTCCATTGACCAACCTTCTGCCATCATATTATCCATCTGCTCTTCTGTGATAACCTGAATTTCGTTTGCCTTCATAACCTTTACCTCCTTGGTATTCTCTGCCTTCTTTGCTACTGTGTTGTTTTTCTGATTTGTTCTTGCCATAATGTTCACCTTTTTCCTTTCTGTAGGTACTTGAGGAATTTTCCTCTGTTTCATTTTCTGATTTAATCTTATCACCTTTGTTGCTGTTTGTCAACCATGTTTTTGAAATTTTTTTTGTTTTTATTTTTGTTGTTGTGTTCTCACCTCTTTTCTCTGTTTCTGATTTTATCTTATCAGATATTTTGTTGTTTGTCAACCTCTTTTTTCAAGTTTTTTTATTTTTCTTTGTTATAGGTTGTTTTCTTTTGTTCTCTGTTCTTTATGTCTCTATTATATCAGGTCCTACGATTTTGTCAACCATTATTTTTAACATTTTGAAAAATATTTTTGTAGGTTGGCTTCGTTCTTATATAAAAAGGAATTTGTGAGGTCGTCAAGTTCTGATATAATTTGCTCTGTTGTCTTTTCTTCTTTTCTGATATGAAATAAACCGAGCAGCCAATTTTTAATTCTATTCATAAGTACTTACCTCCTTGGTATATCTCTTTTATTTATTTTCTGTCTTTATTATATCAGAAACAAATTAGTTTGTCAACAACAATGTTGTGATTTTATGAAATATTTTTGTCCCTCACACGCGTACACGTATATATAATAGGTACAAACTGAACTGTCTGACAACTCGCTAAGTTGTTTCTCTATTTTGTACAATTCAAATTGTTTATACAATTCAATCAAAATGTGTCAATTGTCAGATAACTTAAATTGTCAGACTATTTAGTCAATTGTCTTTAATTGTATATACAATTCGGAATTGTCAGACAATTTGGTGAGTTGTCAGAATATTCTGACAATTGATACTTTTGTTCAAACAATTCAAACACTTGAAACAACTTGTACTTTAACAACTTTACTCTGAACACTAACTTAGCTTAAGTTCAATCTCAAACTCTGAAACTAAACTTAAGCTTTGTTATTCTGAACACTAAGTCTGTATTTTATCAAACTTTAATTTTACCATAACTCACCATCTTCATCAAGTTCATTATTTTCTTTTTTATAATGTGGTTCTCCGGGATGTGCCCAATATAATTCTAATGGAAACTCAGGAGTATCATGTTCATTTATATATTTTATACACTCTTCCTCAGTGCCTCTAAAATCCACACTCTCTGTTCTAAAGTTATGAACCATATATTGAACCATTGAGTCATTTGACATATCTGAAAACCTCCTATTAGAGCACTAGTGATATACTCTATTATATCTCTTATACTCTATTTCTAATACTTTTCGGCAAACCTCTTACTAATACTTTTCGGCAATTCCAAAAACCTTTCGGCAACTTATTTCTAATACCTTTCAGCTTTTACTTACTATAACTTTTCGGCATTTTTACTATTACCTTTCAGGTACTTTCTCGCCGATAACTCCAGGTTCCCAGTAGTAATATTCGCCATCACAATCCCAGTAAGCTCTCCAGTCAAGTATCACATCATCTTCTGGACTTTCTGTTCCTTTTGTGTTTAGGATGATTAAACAACAATCGCCAACAAACATATCTTCTGCCCAATCTCTTATTTGATACTCTTGACCATCAATATTGAAAGTCATTAAATCTGTACATTCATCAAACTTATTACTCTCGGGATTTTGTGAATACTGAATATCTGTGATATATCCAACTCTTAGCTCATTATTACCGATATTACTATTACTTTTCGGTAATTCTGCTGCTACCGTTGTAACTCCTGTTACCAATACTCCTGCGATTACATGTGCTACAATACCTTCAATAATTTTCTTGTACATATTCTGTACTCCTTTCTTAGGAACTCTGGTTGTATTTATTTCAACCAATCTTTATTATAGTTCTATTATATCATAATTTTCCTGCTACGTCAATATTGTAAATTATAGTGTATCAAGAAAATTATTTATTGCTTTTTCCTCAAACTGATTTACTAAAATCTCAAAATGTATCAAATTATCAACCTGTGATGTTTCAAACTTAATTTTTGACTTTTTCAGAAAAACTTTAAGTTCTTCAGCATCATTTTTGGATAATTCAACATTTTTGTAAAGTTTCATTTGTTTTATCTCCTTTGTAAGTTCTGTTTTATTGTAGTTTCATTATATCAAAATATTTTCGTAAAATCAATAAAGTATGATTGTTATGTATCAAATTTCACGTATACGTATAATATAATGAAACGTTCAATTTGCATGGCCACCACTGTGGCCTACCAGGACCTCCAGTTTCGATTTTATCATTTTGGCCTATATTTATATGATGGGATTTTAACCAATCGACTGGTGGACCCTCAGGACCATCCCATCATATATCTATAAACCATCATATTATGAACAAGACAGAAGTCATAATATCAAACTTACTTAAACTTCATCCCAATCAGAGTCGTCTGTTAAACCTTCCTCTGTTTTCTTTATTGCCATATTAACAGCATCTCTTAAATTGAGTAGTCCCTGTAAATCATTTACATGAAATGCTCCTTTAAGATATACTGTAGTTGTATGACCATCTTCCTCAGTGTCTAATCTCTGAGCAACAGTGAAGCCACCTTTTGAACATGTACTAATTACGATGTGTCTTTTCTCTGTGACTTTTGCTCTGGAGATTTCTGTGTATTCTATCTTTTTAGCTTTAGCCATAACTTACTCCCTTCCTTACTCTCCATCATTCTCAAGTTCAACATCAGCTTCATACAGAACCTGAAACTCTTTTACATCATCAGACTGAAGTGGTAACAGATTTAAGTTGTCCATTTCTACATAGTCATTAAGACCATTGAACTTTATCTTACTTTCTCCATCACCATCAATTGTGATTTGCTTAATCCTGAATATACCAAGCTTTAATACCTTACCAGATACCTTTGCCTTTACAGTAACATCATTATTAAGCATCTGCATTAAACTGATACTCTGAGTAAGCTGTGAATATTGCGCATTCAGATTGAAGTTCACTGAACCATTTGCTGAAAGACTATGACCATTATAACTCACAATCTGTTTTGTTTTAAGTACCATTTTATACCTCCTTGACCACTATAAATTACTAATACTTTTCGGCAATCATTATGTGGCAGATTTTACTTTTTTCTTATACTTTTCGGCATTCTCTTTTTCAAATACCTTTCGGCCTTTACTACTACTACCTATTAGCTTTCTTGGCTCCTTAGGACTATCAGATGAACCTTCTGTAAGTTCAGTCATACTGAACCTTTCATCTGATACTTCACCGGTTTTCAAATACTTCGCTATATCTGAAACATCTTCTGGTCTTATTACCAAAAAGCATTCATTTGTACTTAAGAACTGTACTACAAATACAGGAAGTTTATGAGCTACCAGTGCATTATACTCTAACGTATCTATGTCACTTTTTACTAACTTAATACTTTTGGCATCTGTTGATTTTAGCTGACATATCAACTCATCACTCTGACCATCTTCTTTTACTATCCAACCGCTACCTGAATTAGGAGTTGGTGTAAAACCTAATGACCTCATTACTTCTTTTTCATTGTTTCTGTAAAACTTACCAGACCTTTTCATTTCTTCACATCCTTTACTAATACCTATCGGCAATTATTTATAACATATTTGAAATACTATCACCGATACAAAAATCAATCATACTTTTATACTGTACTTCTTCAGCTATCAGACACCGTAAATTATTGAGACCAATAGCAGCGACCATTGTTAAATCCATATTGTTTGTTGGAATTATATATTCACAACTGTAAGCTCTTAACTCACCAATATTAGATTTCTTACTGACCATTGTTATTTCCCAATACTTTTCAGCAAGCTTTCTGAAATATACAGGAATGTAAGTTTTCATGCCACGTTCATTTTCAACAGGTAAGTGATATTCAAAACTTACACACTCTTTTGACTCATTGTCATTTCTACGATTGATTAAGTCTTTAGTATTTAACATTGACTCGTTTACCTCCTTTACCTTTCGATTTATTGTAAGATTTAATAACCATTGTAGCTATCTGAGTTAAGTATTCTCTATCGGTATCTGTTAACCGATAAGGTAAATCAAAACCAGTTGAACCATCAAAGTCATTAAATACATACCAGTATTTTGTTTGTTCTAAAACTTCTTTTGGAGTTGTATTCATATACATTACGAGTTGTTGAGATATATAGTCAAACTGTTTATCTGTTATACAACTCTCTGACATATTGTAATACATAATACTGAATACTATAATTCTTCTTTGTATGTATTCTATTCTTGTTTTATTATCCCAGTATTTTGTAGGTAAATAACTATCAAAGTCATATCCTTTATTTGTAGGTAACATATTGATATACTCCTTTATGTATTCTATTCTATGTCTTTATATCTATCTTACTTATAAAGAAAGAAATATAAAAGAAAGAAAGTATTTCAATATCTATGTGGACGACTACGAATTACCATCATATCGTGTTGAGATTTTACTTTACCATTTACACCACAAGTAGCTCTTAAGGTTTTATTGAACAACTGTTCATTACATAAATCACAAATAGTGATTATATGTTTATCTGTAAAAGCTATATCAAATAACTCTAAGCTATTCTTTCTTGTAGCACCACAAACCTTACATACACAATCAGATGATTTATTTATTCGCATCCGTATCTGATTACCCTTAGACATTTTGCAACCACTCCTCTCGTTCATAATCATACCATTCAAGGAAAGCTGCTTTTGATATACTCATTAAGGATTGTACTTTCTCAGCAACTTTCTTACCTATAGTTATATCATTACCAGACCATACAACAAAATGTTTACGATTGATAATGACTCTTACGACATATCCATGTCCATACTTGGAATAATTATCTACATTCAGATATTTAATTCCAGTTTCGCTTTTTGATTTATTCAAGACCATCAGGTAACTCCTCACACTCTTCTACGTTTAATATTGACAAACAATCATTTATACTATCTCTGGCATCTATTAAACAATTAGCAAGATTTATTGTAGCATCATCTGTGAGTACAGTTAAAGGTTCATCTTCAATGCCTAACTCAACTTCTATCTCTGATACCTTTTCCTGTAACTTTTTGGTGAACTCTACTTTCTGCTTTTTGTTTATAAAGTCACCAAAGACAATTATTTTTCCCATTATTTTATTTAAGCCTCCTCGTACTTCATTTTATTCTTTGCCTCATAATATTCATAAAGCTTGTCTATGATATTTTCAGCTTTTGCTTCACCTATTCCTTTGACAGATAATAATACAGACTTAAATTCTTCATACTCAAAGTCTATAACTACATTATCATCCGGATTGATTATTATACTTCCCTCTGGTACATCTGAACATGCTTGTTGATAGCCTTGTTCAAAAGCTGTATCAAAGAAAGTTCCTAACCATCTACTAAATTCATTCTTTGTCATTCTCTGACACTCTTTATACTGATTAAATGGCATTTTGTATTTACCCATTTACAAACTCCTTTACTTGTAAAACCTTATATCACCTGATTGATATAAATACTCAAGATTTCTACTATGCCAATTATCCTCGTCACTACAACTTTCAAAATATAAACTACCATCAGATGTATCGACACCATTAAACAATTCTTCTGTTACCAAATCAACTGCTTTATAAGCATCATCTGATGGTTCTGTATAATACCAACTACCCCCCTGTACTAATGGACTAAATTGATATACACCGTTATGATTTTCTTTAATCTCTTCCTCAATGGTACCAGGAAACTTATCTGATTTTACCCTATTGAGAACTGTCAAAACTACTAGCATTCTTGTTTCGATATTTTGATTACCTGCTTCACATTCATTTATCTTTGCTAACAGATATATTTCGTTTTCTGTTAATTCTAAAACTTTTTGACAACTATCCGTGACAGTTACATCGGTTAACGAAGTATCTTCTGATAAACTCTGGTCTGACATATAACCATACATAATTTCTGTGATACCAGCTATAGGTAAATTTTGTTTTGTGTTATTTTCAGACCGTTCGATGTACTGTACATAAGTATTGGTCTCATACGTCACTGATGAAGGAGTTAATATCACATCATCTGCTTTCTTATTATATAATAATGATAAAAACATTATTGAGAATACAATAAGAAGATTTATTACAATTATCCTAAATAACTCCTCGTCATTACTATACTTTTTCCTCTTCACTTTCATTATCCTCCCTATCACTATATCCTACTGAACACTCTGAACAGATACCATATTCACAACTTGAATGTCCTGTTCTACAATTATACTCTTCTTCCTCAGTTGGGATATATAAACCTGTCACTTCTTTCATACCCTTATTACTCCTTTCTTGATATATTATACCATACCAATATATTGATTATATCATATAGAATAAAGTCAATCAATATATGGTCTTTTTAATTCATTCATAAGGCCTCATATAGACCTCCTGGTTCAAACTTATATATGAGAGATATTTCACCTTGACTCAGGAATTTAAGTTTGACTAGGAGGTCCTCAGAGGTTCAGGGATATACTTCAAAGGAGTCCCTTTCTCTCTAACCACTTCTCATAATCATTTACGAATAAGAGCATCTCCTGCAATCTTGAGTATTCACAACTCACTTCGCCATCACCATCCTCAACGGTAAATCGTTCACTTGGAACAGGTGGTGCTTCGCCTTTCCCTATCTTATCAGCAAATGACTTGAGGAACCACGATATTAAGAAAACAACTATCGGGATAAAGAGTTCTCCACCTACCGCGAAATATCCTCTACTTATATATGTCTTGATACCAATATACCACATGATATATGGTAAACATATAATCAAGAGTCGTGATATAGGATAAATGCTGGTAGAAAGCACATATAATATGATACTTAACATTTCTCCAATCACAGCTCTTAATATCTTAAAAAATCTTTTATTCACCGTACTCTCTCCTTTCCAGTAACTGCTTGTAATAAGACTTCTTTATATCTATATGTTGGTCCATCCTATTCTGATAACCCTTAATCTTACACCAAGCACAATTTGTTTCTTCACTGATAAAGAATGACTTATGAGCTTCCTTACATATAGTACAGTGATTTGCTCTCACCTCTTCTTCAATTAGTGAGCAATACAAATGTAGGATAACAGTTGGAGATTGTTCATCGTGTACCTTTTCATATTCAACCTGTACACTTCTCAATTCATCTTTAGCCAGTACATTTGAAGCATACCACTTTGCTGCTTTAAGATAAGCTTCTTTCATTGTTTTAGCGGTGAACTTTCTGCTCGCAAATTCTTCTGTATATAATAGACCTTGCATCTTTATTTGCCCTCCCTTCTTGCTACGAGGACCTGCTCTTTTGCTATCTTGTCTACATATTCATTAAATGTGTTACCTGAGTGTCCTTTCACCTTACTGATAGTTAACTGTATATTCTTCTCAAGTAGCTTACCCCTAAGCTTTAAGAACATTAACCATAAGTCTTTGTTCTTTATGTCCTCACCACGAGTTGTTTTCCATCCATTCATTCGCCAATTTTCAATCCAATTATTGTTTATTGAATTGACCACATAAGCACTGTCTGAAAATAACTCATATTCCATACCTCTTGTGTGTTCTTTCAAAATCTTTTTGAATGCTTCAACCACAGCTTTCAACTCCATACGATTATTAGTAGTCTCTACCTCATAACCATGTATCTCGTCTATGCTTTCCTCTCGGTTGAATACTGCACCCCATCCACCTGGACCAGGATTTTCAGAACATGCACCATCGGTGAATATCCTTACTTTCAACTCTATTTCCTCCTCTTTAAGTTTTCTTTTTTCATTTCTGACCACAGATAAATTACTAACTTAGCATATAATTCATATATACACATACCAAAGATATTCTGTTTCTGCTGTAAGTTAGTTTCATCTATTACCTCACATCTGAGGACATCATAATCTTCATTTGCCTGTGAGTCAAGACTAATACTTCTTACCCATATCTGATACCTATAACATACCAGATGCACTAATTTCTCAATCGCTTCTATTGGTACCTGCTTTTCATCTGAATACTTAGAAAGTGGCTTTACCTTACTCAGCGCTTTCTGAATTATCTGCTTATTTTCTTTGTCTCTGTAGTCAAGGTTTAATAATTCTGATGTAGTCATATCATTTACTCCTAATACAAGTTATGGCTGGTATACCTTCTCATATTTCAGATTAGCATACCAGCCTCTTAACTCACTTATTAACCTTAACCATAGGTGGGTTCATCGGAAAGCTAGTATCTGCTCCCTCTCAAATCTCCCACTCATCATCGTCGTCGTCATCGTCGGCATCATCCTCTTCCTCAGGTTCAGCCTTCTTTGCTGCTTTCTTAGCAGGTGCCTTCTTCTCGGCCTTCTTTGTCGGAGCCTTCTTAGCAGACTTCTTAGGAGCTTCCTCTTCATCGTCGTCCCACTCTTCATCATCCTCGGCTTCAGCCTCTTCTACTTCTGCAGCTGCTGCTTCATCTGCCTTCTTTAACAGACCGATGTAGTACTTAGCAGGCTTCTTCTGCTCTGCCTTAATCTTTCTCTGCTTGCAAAGCTTGTACAGCTCAACTGCTGACTTACCCTCATAATCGTCTCCGGACTCCTCTGCATCATCTTCATCTTCTGCATCAGAACCACCAGCCTGAGGACCATACTTCTTGAGATACTTAAGCATGCTGTCGTGAGAGAGGTCACCATACTTCTCCTTGCAATCCTTACGCTTACCCATCTCGCCAAGAAGCTTGTACATCTTAGCATTGTTCATTGAGTCATAATCGTAAGCTGCATCGCCTGCATCTTCATCATCCTCTTCGTCGTCTACTTCCTCTTTCTTAGGACGTCCAGCCTTTGCCTTCTTAGCAGGAGCTTTCTTTGCCGGCTTCTCCTCTTCTGTATCATCATCCTCATCTTCGCCATCGGCATCTCCTGCTGCCTCAAGCTGCTTCTTGATAGCTGAGTTAATCTTATTTGCTGACAGATACTCAGGGAAGAAACTCATAAGGTCTACGAAGTCCTCACCAGCCTTTACTGCAACCCTTGCAATCTTCTGAGTAAGTAAGGGATACCTTTTACCCAGGTCCATAAGAGCCTCATTGTCTCCATTTTCTGCGATTACCTGAACCGCTTCTGCAATTGAATAATTCTTTGCCATTGTCTTAATCTCCTTTTCATTTTTTTTATTTTACTTTGGCAACAACGTTACTGCTTCGCTCAACTGAGCAATTATTATGAAAAGCCTTTCGGCAATTTTCATCAGGTTTGTATTTTCCTTAAAGCTTCATAATACTTTGAGGACCCAAACAATCTGATTGTATTTATCGTATCTTGGTCTAAACCCTTGAGGATTGCTATTCGCATTATATCCTCTAAATTCATACCAGCTTTTTCAAGCTTGGTTGTCATTATTTCACATCGATACGATACCGTATGTCTGATACCTTTTTGTTCGATTGTCTTTCGTAAATCTTTTACGAAGTCTACCAATTCTATATTACCCTTGGTTAATTTAAGTTCTACATTTCTATCATAGTCGAACTCTATGATTGCGAACCTATCAAGAGTAGCACTATCAAGTACCATTCTACCTGTATACTTATCATCTGCTCCATTTCCAACTGTATTACCGGCAGCTACAAAATGTACATTATCAAAATCTACTCTACCATTTGGAAACTCAAAATATCCATTGGCAATCGCTGCATTTAATAATACCAAAACATCAGGAATACTAGCATCTATTTCATCTAAAAAGAATACACATTCTTCATCAGATGTACAGGCTTTATAAAATTCTGTTTCGTGATAATCACCACCTGCATCAATAAACCCAGTTAACTTGTATTCTTGTTGAATACTATTTGAGAAATAAAATTCCCAACCGAGTTCTTTTGCTATTGTTTCAACTGTATGGTTCTTACCACTTCCAGCAGGACCTGCTAAATAAACAGGTATACCATACTCAATACAGGTCATTATCTGTTCATACTTAGGATGTCGTACTTTTCCTTTTGGTATCTCTACCTTAGGAACTTCTGGTTCTGGTGTTTCGATTTCTTCCGGTGCATCACCTTGTTCGACTTCTTCAAAATCTTTAGGTAACTCTACTTCCGGTATCTCACAACCTTTATCTTCAACTTCCTTTCGTATCTTACCAGATAAACCCTCTGTAGACTTTCTATATTTTCCTTTTGTGTCATATTCTCGTGTTATACCTACCAGATTATAGTCTCCATCAAAAGTTATTCTACAACCAGATATGATAACAAATTTATTACCATTACTATCTGCTCCAGCTTTTCTTCTGTAAGGATAATTTCGTTCTGGTGAGTTATTGAACTGAATTACTATATCAGCAAATCCAGCTCTACTGCTTCTACCGATACTCAACACTTTTATATTAACCGGTTGATTTGCACTCATATAATTTTCCTCATTTACTTATCAACTTTGTTCTTACAAACTCTTGGTGATTTATTTCCCTCTCACCATCTTACCTATTTATTATATCATAATATATTATGAACGTCAATAGATAAGTGAAAATATTTTTATAAATTTTCCAAATCTTCTAAAGTATTGATTTTATCAATGTCTTTGTTTATGAATTGAGGAAGTAAAATATCATCTGGCCATATACTTCTTAATACCTGAGGAGATTGAGGACTACCATACCCATGTAAAAAACTTTTACTTACCGGAGGATGTACCTCAATAAACCTAAAATATAATCTACGAAGCATACTTGGATGTACCAATGGAAAACTTAATTTGCTTATGTTTAATTTCTCATTAGCAGATTTAAGTCGTATTCTTATGAAATACTTTTCACCTGAACTATTCCACATACTACCTGATACACCAATAACCAAATTCAAATTAACTCTGTAATTCTGACTCTCAAGTTTTTGTATTATCCTAAACGCTTTTACACTTTCATCAATTATCTGTTGTGAACTAACCCTTGAACTATAATCAAGTGATTTATTTAATGTAACGACTTTCTGTTTCATTGGTACCATCTGTCGTCTCACCATATTGTTTGGTATTCCCATTAAATATAATGGAACGATTGGATGGTACCCTTGAACAGATTGAACATTTCTGCTAGTCATTGTAGGTTCAAACTTACCTTCAGCCTTAAGCTTATTCTTTAACCTCTCTGACATTTCAGTCCAACCATTTTTGAATAACTCACACGCTTCTTCAAATGTATTAGTACCAAACCAATCATTTCGTCTACTTCCAGTTTCTGTAGAACTTAACGTCTGCCATCTGAAAGTTTCATTCAATGGAGTTGTAGTAATATATCTGTAAAAATCTTCAAGTGAGCTAAATTCAATTTTCTGCATTTGTCCTTGTGTTTCGATATTCATAATCGCTACCTCTCAATCTGATACCATTATATCATATAATTTTATGTACGTCAATAGAGGGTATGGAATTTATTTATCTTGTAAACTTAAAGAACAGCTCTGGATGTGTTTCTTTCCATTCTTTCTCTGCCTTCTTTTGAGCTTCAAGTTTTGCTTTTTGTTCAATATATTCCTCGCAATATTGGTGACAACCAGTTTGTCGTTTTGGAGGAACACATCCTTTACAACAAGTAATTCCAAACACTATTTCTCTACCTCCAATTTAGAGTGGTCTCCATTAAACCAAAACATACTAATTGCTGAACTATCAGAAGCATCATTATTATACATATACTTCTTATCATCTTTCTTAAAGACACCCTTAGTCTTACGAGTTCCTGTCACATCAATTAGTATAGAACTTCTAAACCCCTGCTTAATACACCACTGCACCGTAGGCCACTTTTCATCTGGTACACCATACTTATTTCTCTTTGGTTTTGATGTACCTACAACTTGTGCTTTCCAACATCTCGTGTCTACTGAATAAGTTTCTATATTAAACGTGGACATAACATCTACAATAACACTGTTTAATGCTCCAATAGATTTTATGTAGTCTATATTTATAAACCCTTGAGACTTCAATCTTATACGTTCAATAACACAAACTATTTCGACACCTTTCGGCTTAATCTGATATACCATTTCAGCCAGTTTCTTTCTAAGTACTTTTCTTTTCTCTGAATTATTTTTGTATTTATCAAGATGAATACTTCTTACCAATAATAATTTACCATCAGCAGAAATACTCACACCTGTATTCTGATAGGACTGGTCAATACCTATGCTGATAGTTTTGTATTTAGTTTTTGACATCCTCATACACATCCTTTCATCACAGTCTTGACAATCCATATAAATAGCTCTCCCAAATATTGGACAAGGTCTACTCATTATCTTTCAATCCCTTAACCTATTCGGCAATCACTATATCATCAAATACAACAGGAATAAGAGTTTTCAATTCTTCAAGCAATGGACGAGTTATCTGTTCCATCTGAGGATGTGCAGGACCAGTAGCTCTTGCTGCTCTTAACTTAAAGAAATGTCTCCATTCTCTATAGTTAGTAGTCATTACCACTTCTGTCTTTATGCTATTAGGTAAAATAGAACGAGCTTCCTGAGGAGTACATCCAGGTTGGCTCATCAACCTACAATATTCATCCTCTGCTTTCTTACATACTTCAAGCCACCTTGAATATTCAAAACTATCTTTATCCCAAAAGAAAGGTCTGATAAAAGTTAATTCATTACCAAACTTATCTTTGGAATAATTACAGTAACGAGTACTCTCCTGAGCGAAACTTGCTATTCTATGTCTAACCAATTCATGTGATACTCCCCTATCACAAATAAATCTTATAGACAAAGAAGAGTGCTCAAGCATAGCTTCATGCTGTCTTTTAATCAGACCAGCTACAAACTGCTTAGCACTTTCATCTGTTATCTTATCCTCTGACTTATAGCATGTTCTACCTGCACGTTCTATCAACTGAAGTTCTGTCCCGTTTATTGGACTCAATATCTGATACCCCGGTTCTATTACCTTCATCTTTACTTTTCCTTTCTCGTTTTTGTTTTCTGAACTTACCGGCTACCATAAATGTAGCTCTATGACAATTCGTCTCCAATTCTAACCCCTCCACCATTGATATTCCAGCAAGCATTTCTCAATGCACACTGTTCGCAACGTTTACAATCAGGAGATTTAGCATCTTTAGGACGTTTCACCATTTTATGCTCTGTCATAACTCGCTTATATCCATATTTAATTTGTTCTGCTCTATCAATAAATGGAGCTACAATGCCAGGGTCAAAATCATAAACCTCAACCTTAATATCCTGAGTATTCTTATCTTCACTCAAAACAAATCCTTTATGAATACCGGTTAAATACATATACCACTGAAGCTGTTTCCATGCACTTGGATGTTTTGTCATTTTCTGAAACTGATATGTATTAACCGACTTGAGTTCTCCAACCATCATACCATCATAAAACTCAGGAATGCAACATATAATATCAGGTGTAAAACTGATACGATATTTTTTATTGAACTGAGTTACATCCAAATCATCAGCCGATGCATAACCTCCACGAATTAACAACCTCTGCCATTTCTCATGTATAGCATTTCCCTCTTCAAAAATTCTCTTTAAGCCTACCGGAAGCTGCTCACCCTGGAGCTGTCTATACATCAGTGAGAGAACCTGCATTCTTAAACAAAACTCTTTATCTCCCTTTATCAAAGCTGAAGCATGTAGACCAACTCTTTCCTGAGTTTCTGCACCTCTTGTCATAACCATCTTAACAAACTTTGCTTCTTCTTTAATGTTCTTTTCAAGAAAGAATAGCTTATTTAAGTAACCCTCAAGTTCTGTAGCCTCACTTGATTGTATCTTTGTTCTATTCCCGGTAGCTTCCTTTTTAATATCATCAAGAAGCTTACCCATACTACTTATCCTTTCTGTACATAATACTGTTTACCATCAACTACTACTTCATCTTCTGTAAGTACATAGTCGATATTTACTTTTTCATACCACCCTAACTCTTTAGGATTTTCTCCAGGAACTTCTACCTTTTGGTAGTATGTCTTTTCAACATCTACTTCTGTATCAGATGAAAGTACATATTCTTCATCTACCAACTCATACCATCCCTGCTCCTGAGGATTACCTTCCGGATTTTCAACGACTTCATAAGTTTCTGTAGGACCAACAGGATTTTGTATCGGTACAAACTTATTATCCTGTACAAACTCATATTCCATGTGAGCTGTTAAATCCCTGAGCTTATTCCTACAATCAAGACATACATCAACTTCCTGCTGATAGAACTGGTCTGAACCATTTACAACATTCTTACCATAGAATAACTGCATCTTTCTTGTAGGATTATTACTTGTAGCATCTACACCACAAACATCACATTTGATTGTCTTACTCAACTTCTTCCTCCTCCTTGTTATCAATCAACTTGATAAGCATATCAAGCTGTTCATCTTCATAATCACAACCAGATGAACCATATAACTCTACTGCCTTATTACAATACCAATTTGCTTTCTCAAGGTCCTCTCTACCATTCTTATGTTTATATCTCCAAACATATTTGAATGCATTACACTTACAGAAATCAACAACAGCTCCTCTACCGAATGCTACTGTCATAGCTTCTATACATTCAATACTGGTTGTATCAGCATAATGTTTAGGATGATTTACATTATCCTCATTTTTACTCATTTCTTCTTTCTCCTAACTTTTCCATATACAGACTTTTTCTTATCTGAAGTCCAATCATAATTTGTTTCTGTTACAGGATATAACTCATTGTATAAAAGTACCTGTCTTAAATATCCCATATTATCAACATACTTTGTTTCTGATAAATACCACTCAACCCATTCATCAAACGACATTTCAAACTCTCGTTCTAACATCTGATTGATATGTGTATCTACCGGAAAACTGTTCATCATGTGTAACCCAAACAAACATATTGATTGTGCTACCTTTGGACCTATTCCTTTGAACTCTGTAAGATATTCAACAGCATCATCAAACTCCATTGTCTTAAGTAGTTCTAAATCTAACCAACCATCAACAATGTCTTGACAGATACCTGTGATAATATCTATTTTATACCCAATATCCTGAGTTGTCAACTTAGACTTTTTCTTCAATATCTGTTCAGGTGTAGGAAATTCATACCAGATAACTTCTCCTCGCATACTCTGTTTATGTTTCTTTCCACACTTCTCTGCGATACCATTCATCATCTGTCTTGTTCGTTCTATACTTGTAGCTGTTTCTAAACAACTAGCAATTATTATCTCAAACAAATCCTGCTTACAAATATGTAAACCTGAACATCTATTACAACTTATTTTGAAGTGTCCACCTAAATTCCTGTATCTGAAATGTAACTGGTCATAAGGTGTATCTAAATCAAAATACTCATACCAGATATTGTAGAAGTCCTCTTCACTACACGAGAATGAAATTGTATCTCGTCGTTGTTCAACTTTTATTGCCTTGTCTCTGAATGGGACAATATATTTACCATCATCTAATCTATGCCAAGTAAATACCTGACCAGATTTATAAATGTGGTCTAAATTAAAATAAGGAATGTTCATTATAAACATTTTGTACCACCCCTTGTCACTATTTTCTTGATACCAGAGTTCTGTATCATCCTCATACATATAGGACAAGGACTTACATTTTCTGTTATCTCATTAAACCCAAGCACGTCTTCCTGTAACCTACCAGACTTTTCTTTATCGAGCCCATATTCTTCACCGACCAGATATAATGTGCCACCAATCATATCTCTTCGTGAAGCTGATAATAAAGCATTCTGTTCAGCATGTACTGAATGACAATCTGAATAATCACCGGAATTATGTGGTTTATCTAATCTCTGACACTGAAGTCTCTGACAACAATTAAACATACCTCTTGGATTACCATTATAACCGGTAGCAATTATCTCGTCATTATTTACTATAACTGCACCATAATGTCTTTTCAAACATGTAGACCTTTTGGAAACCGCTATAGCAATATCAAGATAATAGGTATCTTTTGATGGCCTTAAATCTGTATATGTAGGACACTCACCAGACTCTCTAATTTTCTTCTGTATGTCCTCTGTCTCACCAGGATATGAGTCAATCTCTTTACCTGACATACTTCTATCAACTATACCGAGATAGCCTTCTTTCACAATCTCACTCATAACAGCCTCCTTAATAAACCTAACATAACTAAATCAACTGCTAAATCCTGGATTGTCTCCGGAACTTCCTCGTCCACTTCATGTGTTTCTCTCCAGCATACCTGAACCAACATAAACAGTTTACTTTCAATTGTCTTATCTTTCTGTGCCTGTTTAAGCCAATCCATCATTTCCTCTTCTGTAAGAGGTTTTACAACTTCGACAATCTTATCTCTCATTGAGTAAAAATACTTCTCAATCAATTCATCATAGGACTTCTTTGCTTCCTTGGATTTCTTATCATACTCTGCTTCACAAGTCTTAATCTGTTCTGTTATTTTATCGTACTGCATTTGTCGTCTCCTTTCGATGTATACCTATTTTCTAACAACTGACAAACATATAAATTCTTACAGCTACCGTGTAAAGCTTGACAGGGTGGTGACTGATAATTGGATAACCAACAACCAATCACACTTTCTTCAAACCCCGACCGCTTGTGTATTATACTGACTACAAGTTCTTCATCATTCGTCGTCTGACTCATCATCTTCATCATCCATATCTATGTCACGAACTCGCTTACCATACTGTTCAGCTCTCTGTCTCAGTATCTCTTTGCGAATATCCTTGACATCATCAAAAGATACAAAACCTCTATCGAAGAAACACGGTATCTCACACTCTCCCATAGGATTACATACCTTTGATTTAACTACCTTACACTTCATAATGAAACCAACCTTTTCATTGGTTGCACTATTCTTTGGATTTTTGTTAGGTATCTCAATCCATGCTCGTCTTGCTACCTGAATACGAAGACTAGCCGAATGCTTCAACTTTCTACCACCAGGAGTATCTGTCTTTTCACCAAACATCATAGCACCAATTTTATCTCGTACCTGATTTATGAATATTACAGACGTACCTGTAACCTCAATAATTTCCTCGACAGTTGGTAGGTATTTATTGAGGAGTCGAGCAGTTCCTCCAATTCGCTGTTCCTCGATGCTATCTTTATCGCTCGATTTAAGTACCTTCTCAGCATCTTCTTTTGGTACCAAACTTGGAACGCTGTCAATACCGATAATAGGTATTCCGGCTTTAGCAAATTGTATACTTTTATTGAATGCATCTTCTCCGTACCTTGCTCTATAAACAAGAAGTTGCTTTGGTCTATTCCCAAAAACTTTAGCTCTCTCTGCATCAAAGGTTCCCTCCACCGGTATATCTAATGCTAAACTATGCATACTCATTAAATGATATAATAAAGTTGTTTTACCAGAGGACTCAGGACCAAATATCTCAACTGTCCTACCCTCAGGAATACCACCACCAATTATAGCATCCAAATCTTCGATACCGGTACTCCAACGATTGATTTTCAGATTAGCATGTTTTGAACCAATCGAATAGATTGTACCTTCGCCTTCTTTCTTGTTAATTTGATTACAGAGCTTTATGATTTGCTCTTTATTCGTCGTTGCCACTTTATTCTACCTCCACATATTCCATTATGATAGATAAAGCTTTGTCATAAGAACCTGAGCTCATAACCCTTTGAGACATTTCAGTGGCTTTGTCTGATTGGCCTGCTGCTTTAAGGCTCCTCGAAGCAATACCCATAAGATTAAAAATGTTACCATTGGCTCCTACCAACTTTGCTTTTGGTTTCTTCACCTCTTCCATTTACATACCTCCTTGGTATCAATTTTAATTATAATTTATTATATCATACATCTTTTACCTTGTCAATAGATTGTCCAAAGAAATTTATTTTATTTATTCATAGCTCTACCATATAAAGCTGAGTTATATTTCTTTGTACGCTCTATATATTTATTTTTCTTAAACTCTAAAGCACCATTCTCAATCAATAGTTCTTTAACTCTCTTATTTACCTTACGACCTTCAACTCTATCAAGGAAATCATCTAAACTCCTATAAGGACCATTAGCTTTTCTTTCCTCAAGAATTGCTTTAGCTGCTACCTCACCTACTCCTTTAATAGCAGATAAACCTTGCTGTATAGCAAACTCACCATCTACCTTTCTCAATGATGATTTAGCTTTGGAATAATTTACGTGAGGTAAGAATACCACAGCCCCATCTTTTACAGCATTCTCACAATACTTATAAAATGTATTATCATCCTTGGCATACTTAATCTTAGCATACCAAAATACCTCAGGATAATACATCTTATAATACATCTGTTCTGCTGATACAAGTGTATATCCTACTGAATGACCTTCATTGAATGAATAATCATAAAACTTTCGGAATATATCTTTAGCTTGGTCTGATGGTACACCTAACTTCTTTGCTCCTTTAACAAAAGCTGCTTCAAACTTAGGATATTCTGACTCAAAATACCAATTAAACTTAGGAACACCAATCTTCATCTTTGTTATAGCATGTGCTTCATCCCAAGTCATACCGGCTATTTCTACAGCCATTCTCATTAACTGCTCCTGATAAATAATTGTACCATACGTCTTTTGTAAGTACTTATCAAATGCAGCTATTCTTGTTCCCTCTTCACCTAACTCATAAGCTTCCTTATTAGCAGCATATACTTCGGGCATCTTCTGTTTCAAAGGACCAGGTCTATTCATAGCTGTTGCAGCTACCACATCATTGAAACAGTTTGTATGAATATTCAACAATAACTGCTGTACTGATGCTTTATCTAACTGAAATACACCATTACAATTACCCTCACTGAAACCTCTGATAACTGCTGGGTCCTCAATCATTGAAATATCAAAACCTGGAGTACCTGTAGCTCTTCTACAATCATTTATCTCTGACATAGTTGTAAGACCAAGAATATCAAACTTGATAACTCCAATATCTTCAATGTCAACCAAATCATAGTTGGTAAACTGCTTACCTGTCTTACTGTCAATTCGTATAGCTGTATAATCAAGTATATCTCCACCTGTTATAGCTACACCTGCCGCATGAGTACCAATGAACCTTACCTTTTCATACAACATCAAGAAATGTGTCATTATATTATCATAAGCTTCATTATACTGTTCAAACCTTTTATCAGACTTTAACTTATCTTCCAAAAGGAAACCTTCATCTATGTACTCATTGACATATTTCTTAATCTCTGCTATTATCTGCTTATTTATCTTAGCCTCTGACTCATCTACTGTTTTATCGTGAGGTAAACCACAAACCTTTGCTAAATCATTTACCAAATTGTCTACACGATATAAACCATAAGAACAAATCTGAGCTGAATGTCCTTGATATTTCTCAAGCAGATACTCAATTACCTCACCTCTTCGTGAAGTTTCAAAGTCAAGGTCAATATCAGGCATCTTCTTTCGTTCTTTCATCAAGAACCTACGAAATTCCAAATCGAAGTATATGCTATCAACCTCTGTGATTTTCAAAGCATAACATACGATTGAGTTACAAGCAGAACCACGACCGGGACCTACTGCAATTCCTTGGTTCTTTGCCCAATTAACATAATCCTCAACCATCAAGAAATAATCTTCAAAGTGATGATACTTAATAACATCAAGTTCTTCCTTAGCTCTTTCGATATACTTCTTGTTATATTTTCCTCTGGCCTTCAAACCTTTCTTTACATGGTCAATTAAAACCTTAAATGAATTATCATATAACACCGGCAATTTCTCTTCCAGGTTATCAAGATAATTCAGCTCACACTTTTCTTCTATCTCGTCAAGATTAGCATACATTTCATCAGCTAATTCTTTACATTCTGAAATACCAAAATCTGACTTATGCATCTTAATAAATCTCTTTCGCAAATCCTCAGGTTTTGGCATATATCTTTCTTTATATGTTTCCTCTATATCATCAAGGTTATGTCCTGCAATCTCATGCATCTTTAAGTAGGTTTCCCAATCTTCTTTCCTACCTCTGTGACTATCTGATGTAAGTATCATCTTAATACCAAGCTTCTGAGCTAATCTGATACTCTCAACATTTACTTTTTCTTGTAGTCCTTTCTCTGACACTTTATATGGCTGAATTTCTACATAGAAATCATCACCAAATATTTCTTGCATTTTAAGCAGATATTTTTCAGCCTGTTCTGTCTTACCATTCTTAATACACTGAGCAAGATAACCGGCTACACAAGCTGATGTACAAATCAATCCTTTATGAAACTTACTTAACAATCTGAAATCCCATATTGGATTGTAGTACTTTTGTTTCTCACCTTCAAACTGGATAGCATTCATATTATGATAGCCTTCCAAATTCTTTGCTATGAGAATTAAATGATAACCACGAGTTTTCTCTTTCCACTTAGGTAAGAAATATCCCTCTACACCTAATATAGCTTTGATACCTTCTGACTTACAAGCTTTATATGTCTGTACCAAACCATTTGTATTACCGTGATTTGTTGTACATAAACTTTCATATCCAAGCTCTTTAGCCAAAGCTGCTAATTCAGCAGGTTTACCAAAACCATCGAAAGTAGAATACTCGTCGTGTCGGTGTAAGTCGAACATAACTTATTCCTCACTTTCCTCTGTTTCCTCTTTTATGTTTTCACCCATATAAAGTGTTCTTTTACGCTCCCGAGCAATAACCTGACATCCACACTGTGGACAATCAAATGCATCGAACAAACCAGTTTCATCATTGCTCTGGAACATTGATACGACACCAGTCTTACCATCTGTACGAGCAATATAATGTTCTTTCTTTTCCGGTACAAACTCACAGTCACAAATTTTACATTTTAGTTTCTTCATCACACCTTATCCTTTCAATAATGTAGCAAACTCAGATTGTACATATTCCTGGTCTACTATTTTTTGATACGATTTACAAGACTTAATATCTTCGATACAATCTTTATCTCTCTCCCACTCTGTTATCCTTGTATGTAGATAATGTTCAATCGGTAACTTTCTTGTATCACGTTTTTCCAATATCAAATCTCTATAGTTTATTTTATCATAAATATCTTGGAACGTCAATATAAGGTCGTCCAAATTATTCTCTGGAAGTACTATAGGAACACAATCACAAATAATAGCTTCCATTAAACGCATCATATTAAAACAACTCAAATCATAAGGTGGATTTACTACTGTATACTTGGAGAGTTTAAGATTATATAAATACTTACTCTGACCTACTTTTATCTCCCGCCTATCTTCATCATTGTTATAATAATCAAAGTAACCTGTCTGTGGATTGTTTCTAACAAATCCAACTCGTCTACGACCAAAATATTTATATAAGTTGTCGTGATAACGAGTAATTAGTTCTACCTTTTCATCATTAAAAGCAGAACCAATAAAATACAAATCCTGAGCTTTATCAATCTCTTGGATAAATGTATTAGCCATAGCCCATTCATACATAGGAAAATATTTCAATCCTTTATGATTAGCTATGTATCGTCTTTCATAAGACTTAAATTTCCAGACCTCTGAAAAATTTACTTCCTGTGTATCTATACAGAACTGAATAACATTTTTATCTCTACAGGCTTTAACAAATACTAATCTTTCAATTAGTCTTTTCATTAAATCCTGTGACATCTGATATTCATTGTCTTTTGTAAACCTTTTGTCAATCTCTTTCAAAAACTTTTTGTCAAGCTGTCTTGGATATAAACCACGAAGAGTTGGTGTCTTAATCAGTATTACATTGTCATAAGGTTTAACCAACTCTCTGTAGTTTTTATATATATCCAACCATCCATTATATAACCACTGCTCAGCCTTAAACATATCGTATTCACCATACGTAGTTTTGCTGAGCTTAAAATCTTTGTAGAAATCAATCACCGAACAATTCTCAACGTTTTCACATATTTGAGTAATCATACAGGCAATTATTTCATTCTGTGTTTTCTCAACATTACTGAGAACTGCTACAAGTGTATTTCCCATTGTTCTATTCTTCCTTTACTACATTCCTTTCGTAAAGATGTAAACTACCAGCTATATGAGTATATGTACCAATCTCAACCTCAAGCTCCATACTCATAAGTATCTGCATACAGGTAAACTGGAATACATCATACGGGAAACCCATCCATATATCGTTTGACCTCATATATGTTGTACAATGAAGTTTACCATCCCTGATAAAGAACTGTAAACATACTGTACAATTCACATCTTTACTTTCTTTGTCTGATGGCTCCTTAATGTGAATTACTGCTCTACGAGAATTTGGATTTTTAACCAATTCATCTTTACACCATTCCCACTGGTCGAAGCCATATTTTCTACTTATACACCAACCATAATTAGAATTGACATGTATACCATCATCTGACATTCTGTCCCAGCCTTTACCATACTTCTGAATTTCTTTGAGTAGGTTCTGACCAGACATATACCAAAGCATTTCACCAATGGCATATTTCATTGACAGCTTACGTACTTCATTCTTCATTATGTTGTTTGTGGGATTTGTGATAATCGTTGTAGCATTGATTATCTCACCTCTTACTTCTCCATCCCTGGAACTATCTCCATTATTCTGGTTGACAAGTTTATCATACCAAAAAAACCAAGCTTCATCAATATTGGTTGCTTCAGTTGTTACATTGTATTCAACCATTTTTCTTCTCCCTTTCTACCACATAATATAGTTTATCTATGAAATGTTTTACATCCATAAACTTCAAATGGTCTCTGAGGTATGATAAAACATTTCTTCTATAACTGTCATTATATCTTAAATAATAAACTATATTTATTATATCAGATTTTGAGGACACTGTCAAATCTTGTGAATATATACCAGCATATTTCTTTATACAAGCATCTCCATATTCCTCAATGAAAAGTGGTACACATCCATAGAATACAGCTTCAATAATTCTTGCTGTCATAAAGCTATATTCAAGATACTCTTTCTTTGCAAGGAGTACAGTAGCTAAGCTATTCTGATATATCTCCGGCATATCTGCTGTCTGAACACGAGGACCAAATTCAATATTAGGCCACTTATCAGCACTATCTCTACCTGACTCTAACCAGTTACCATATACTGTTACACCATCCATTTCTGTAGGAATGTACTTGTCAATACACCAATCTCTTTCATACCGATTACCTACATAAACCAGATTGTCAATGTGTAACTGATTGTCTTTCCTCTCCAAAGGAAACTCATTGATATAGTCAAAGCTGAATGGTATCTCTACATGGTAAAAATTATTATCAACACTTGTCTGTCCCCATTTATATCCAAGTTCAAACAAATATGTTTTTGAATTAACAGCCAATAACCTATTAAATTCTTCCTCGGTTATTTTATAATCAAGGTCAAATATAATAAGTGTAATACCGTGACGAGCACAATATTCAATCAATACTTCTTGTATGAAATAATCAGGCTGTATTGCTCTATCATCATTTCTACCGGGAATAAACATACGCCATTCGTGAAGTATAACATCACATTCATTCAGACCTTTATTATCCCATATATCGAATATGTCAGTCTTTGTCATTGTAGACCAATCGGTATAAACCTTATAGAGCTTAGTCATTTCAGTCAGTGCCTTCATTCTCTGATTTGTACACCAACCAAATAAACCTGAGCCTTCTTTAGCTAAACCGACATAATCTCTATCCGGCATTATCTGATAAACCTGATGTCCATCTTTCATCAACTGATATATGATAGACCAACTATAAATAGCATTACCATCAGGTGTACTGGCCATCTTACCATCTTTATCATATTTTGTATCTCCAAGGTAACCCCAATAACTATAGCCTATCTTCATAGTCATACCTCCGTTGACATACCAACTCGCACTCATCATTCCAAGGACATACAAATCCACTTGGTATAGTTTCTCGCCACTTCTTATCTGCCTCTAAAATATATTTGAGTGGATGCTCATTTATATTACCGAGTACATTAGAGGACAAAATAGATTGACAACGAACTACATCACCATTGGTATAGATTGTATGTACATCAACAGTACTATCACATCTTTTATGACGACCATTGATAAAATCCTCAAGTAACTGCTGGTCTTTATCATACAACATATATGAATATGACTCATAAAGATATTCCAGGCTTGATTTACTAGGAGTTATATCTCCATCGGCATTTAACAAATCCATATTCTGTGCTATACAGAAATAAATCTTGTCAAAGCCATTTCTTTTGAAGTAAGCCATATCATTATCAATATTAGCTTCGTTCAATTTACTCAATGTATAACTGAGCTTAATGTTTGGAATACTATTTCTCCAATAGTCAATTACACATTCAATATTTTTCAGGTTACCCTTAACCCCTCTTATCTCGTCGTGCTTTATACCATCACAACTCATTGTAAGATTTTTAACTTCATGTGAAGCTAACAACTGTTCAAGCAACTTCAGATTTACAGCATTTGAAAGAACAGTATAATTAACACCATTCTTATCACACATATCAAGAAGCCTATCTCTCTGCTTATATAAAGTAAATTCACCACCACCAAATACATAATCAGCATCCGGAAAATCTCTGATAGTTTCCTCTACTTTCATAACAGACAATTCTTGCATATTTCTGTTTTTCCATATCTGACAAGTACTACATTTTGAATTACACATATTTGTCAAATAAAACTGTATGAGTTTATTCGGCCTTGCCATTACCTCTCAATCTCCTTTCTATTTCTTCCATACATAAGTTATATGAATAATAAGTACAACGATATTTATTTAACTTACTTTCAGCATATAACCTATCAAATTCTTTTTGATGTCTTGACAAATCTGAACCATGTTGACGATTACACCATTTAATATCAACTGGCATAACCTGAATAATCAGATATTTGTCAATTTGCTTCTGCATATATGCTTCAACAAAAGGAAGATACTGCATAGGTCTTGAGTTATGTCTATCAACCAAACTATAAACAGCTTCAGTCCAATGAAACCTATCTACAATTATATTCTGATTGAAACCTTCCCAATTCCAAAAATCTATCAAGCCAACAGCTCTACCATAATTGATTAAAGCACTATCATCTGTGGATTGTTCATTACCACCAATTCTTTCTTGTTTCAAAATTGGTATACCAAACTCACCACTAAGCTTCTGAGCTAATGTAGTCTTACCAACTCTGTCGATACCTTCGATTATAATTATCATAGTCGTCACCTTCTTAATACAACTTTGGGGAGGTATTACCCTCCCCTCAGTCTTACTTATTTTCGTTAATACGAGCCGTTACTTTATCCAGCTTATCCAGGATAGCCTTTTCCATATCTTCTCCATCAAGCCCAGAGAACATACAAACATTCATAAGAACGATAAAGCAATCAGCAAGTTCTTCTGCCTTGGCATCTTTATCATACTTCTCATTACGGAAGTTCTTCCAACGCTTATCAGCATCCAATACCTCACCAATTTCAGATACCAACTGCTGAATATGATATGAACTCAAAACAGGTCTATCAACAGGGAGACCAGCTATACCAATCTCATACCCATTGTCGACAAATTTATCGTACATACCTTTCTTCAGCATTTCTCTCTGGTTCTCTGCCTGCTGAGAAAACAAATCAGTTAATGTTTTACTCATCATCGTCCTCCCATTCATCTTCTTCGTCCTCGTCGTCACCCCAGTCCTCTTCTGCTTCATCAGCTTCTCTGAGGATATTGATGTAGTACTTGGACGATTTCTTAGGAGCAGCATCCAGTTTACGCTTCTTACAAAGGTTGAACAACTCCTTAGGACTCATATCCTCATAGTCGTCACCTTCCTCTTCACTATCATCCTCAAGCTCCTCGTCGTAGTCGTCGTCCTCATCTTCATCGTCATCAACAGGCTTCTTGGACTTTACCTTTCCACCTGTCTTTTTAGGAGCTTTCTTCTTAGGTGTATCATCCTCGTCCTCTAAATCATCAGAGGAACCAGACTCCTCACAAGGCCAAGCCTTATCAATCATGCGAAGAACTGCTTTTTCAGCAAGAGGCTTTGCTTTCTCATTTCTGAACTTAACCTTATCCATAGGAACAACTGAGAAAGTCTTATTCTGCTGCTTACCTGATACAGAGATAACATAATCTCTATCCATCAATGTACCATAATTCTCATACATAGCTACCAGAGCCGGAATAGGTGAACAGTTATTAACTGCAAACATAAACAACTGAACTTCCTTGGTCTCATAATTCCATACAGACCAGCAATACATACTTCTCGTCCTTAAACTATCATCATTACAATAAGGACAATCACGGCCAAAATGCTCCTGACAAGGAACGTTAATTCCCTGCTCATAGCTGTCGTGCCACGTTACTTCCAAACCTTCATCCATATCCTGTAAGAAACGAATACGTACTTTCTGTCCCTCACGGAAGTAAATGAATTTTCCTTTGTTCTGACCAGACTTCTTTGCATCTCTCTTAATGTTATCTAACAATCCCATTTTGATTACTCCTTTTCTATTGAAAATTTATCGCGATATTTTACCATTGTTCTTCTATAACACTTTTTGAATTGTTCTTCTGTCATTTCTCCAGGGTCTTTTATTCCCTTGAGATACTGAAACCTGACAATTTTGAAACCGGTAGTTTTTAGGAACCTTGTCCCCTTTTTGCCTGCTTCATCGTTATCTAACGCACTGATTATATGTTTGACTCCTTTGTCTTTTAACTTTTGTTGCTGTTCATCTGACATCTTCCATCCAAGAATAGCTACTACATTATCAGGTTCTATACCAACTTCTATGAAACGAAGTCTATCCATAAAACCTTCAACAACAATAACATATTCTTTTGTACCATAATCACCACATAATGTAGTTGCTCTACTAAATCCCTCATTATAGAGATATTTTCGTCTTGCCTCTACTTCTTTATCTGTTGTCCTACACACCCATCCTCTAAAAGTTCCATTGTCGAGCATAGGAAAAATCAACTGATATTGTTTATTGTAAGTGACCTTGGCTTTGACTTTCTTCAATGTCTTTGGTGAATATCCTCTATCTATCATATACCGACAAGTTTCTGATACCTCCTCAATCTCACTGGAGGTCCGCCAGTCGACTTTAGATAGACAATGGTAATAATCATAGGCTTCATCATATAAAACCTTTTTAGGAGTCCTCTTAAAGGTTCTCACCGATTTAGAAAGTTTAATATCACTGACCTTTTTAGACTTCAATATCTTACGATATTTTACAGCCGACTCAAGGTCATTTAATTTGTGATACTTCCATTCCATTTCAGATACAAACTTTCGAGCATCTCCATTCTTACCACAACCAAAACAATACCAACGACCAGTTGTCAAGTCAATCATCATAGATGGATTTACATCACTGTGAAAAGGACATACAATCTTCTGAACAGCTTCGTCTATGGTTGGAATTAAACCATAATACCATAACACCTTAGCTAGTTCACTACCATTGCTCATACTCCTTTTCCTACTTTTCTGTTATCTTATAGTACTGAGTTCTTATCTTTGCTTTGCTACAAGCCTTCGCCTCCTCAGCATTCACCTCTCCAAGCTCTACTAACTGTTCAAGGACATTTTCACGAACCGACTCTGATACCTCTACACATTTCAGAAACTTTTTCCAATCAACTCCAGACTCTTTTAAGAGCTTCATAAGTCCAGGCCAATTGACTACCTTATAATGTTTTTGAAATACCTTTTTCTGCTGTTCTCTTGTAAGGATTTTCTTGAGCTTATTTACATCAAACTCAACTGATACCTGTGAGATACGCTGACAAATAATCTTTTTGACACCACGAATGGTTTCTCGTAAATCAACAATGATTTTACCATCTTCATCAGCTACAACATCAAAGTATCTGTCCATCTCCTGATTGAACTCATACTTATCATCGTCGAAACTTCTTTTCGTAGCTTCATAGGTTCGTTTCCGTTCCCAATAATATTGAATACGGTCTTTTGCCCACTGCTCAGCTGTGTACTTCTTCTGTCCTCTCGGCATCGTCATTCACCTCACTTTCATCAATTCCCTTTAGTAACTGATAGACACCTTTCGGCCATCTTTTGTTGGTTCTTACCCAGACAACGTCATCAAAGGAAACAATGAACTGAGCACCATATCTTGTTTCGAGCTTGAACTTTCTGTTCTTTGTAGACCTCTTAACAATCATGGCTGACTTTACCTTACCGGTATCAGACTTAAAAGCTACTAAAGTACCAACCTTGGCACCTTCGATATAACCGAGCTTCTTCTCTGTTCTTTCCTCTTCGGTAAGTTCTCTTTTCTTTTCCTGCAACTTCTTAGTTTCTTCAACTACCTTACTCTGTTTCTTTGGTTCAGGTTCTTTCTTTACCTTAACCTCTGATTTAACCTGTTCAGTTTTCTTGTTAGATACTGAAGCAGCTTCCTGAGTACCACCATTCTCTTCAGCCTCCATAATAGAATTGATAAGGACGTCCTTTGACAATTCTGATTTACCCTTATAACGAGGGAGACCTAAATCCTTTGCAATACTCATAATCTCGATTTTCTTTTTCTCATTGAGTTCTTCTCTTGTGAACATCTCTGTGTTCTCCTTTCAATTTGAATAACTACTGTTAACTACTATCCTTTACTAAGGACTATATTTAATGGTTGTTGTTTCATTTCTCAACCATCAAATATATTATATCATACCAAAAATAGGTTGTCAAGATAGAGTTGAAATATTTTTGATACGAAATTTTATGGTCCTATTATATAATATAAGAAATTCGTCGTCAAGATAGTGCGAACCAAAATCCGACGACGAATATATTATAGGAAATCATTATCCGAAATACATTTTTCATACGTTCTCTCTACAAGCTTAATAGCAAGAACAGCTTTTTCATTTTTGAATTTTGGGTGTTCATTACAATATGCTGTATAGAATGTTATATCATCAATCACATCATTAAAATATTCTTCACTATGACGAACCTTAGCACGTATTTCATCTGAACATCTGAGGATACGCCGACGAGCAGCTTTGGCTTTTTCCTCTTCTTGTTTAGCATCCTGTTGCTCGTCGCGCTTCTCTAAATTGTCGACCTTCTTTTCAAGACTATCAAGTCTATCAAGCATTTCTTTGTTTGCTGCTTTACCAAACTGTTCAGCCAACCAAGTCCAGGGCTTATACTTCTTTGATAAAGTCTGTATGATAGTAGCCAATATAACAGCACCGCTACCAGATAGGAATACAAAATCCTGTAACTGTAACAAAGGAAGTAAATCCCTGAACATATTGGCCACCTCCTTATTCCTCTACGACACGAGTAGGCTTATATTCATCTTCATCAATAAGGTCCTCAAGTTCCATATCAATGAGAATATCAGCTACCTGCCGCTTGATTGTGTTAGGAATAGCATGAAATACACGCTTACCCTTGATAATAAGTGTTGCATATACAACAGCCATTTCATTGTCCTCCTTATGTTTATTACATATATACCAGAGAATAAAAGTTGTTTCAGCGATTATCCATATCACTAGTACTATGAATTGAATTAACCAATTGTTAAAACTCATAGCCCTCAGCCTCGAGTGCTCTCCTTACATCTTCTCTTATTCTCTCCGGTACATCATCAATGGTTTTCTTTCCCTTTTTGATTAAATCAACATATACCTGTACCATAATTACCTCCATAGACATTGTCTTAACTCAAAATCATTTCATAGACTTCTGCAAGACCAATCTGAGTATCTGTTATCTGCTTATTAAGCTGTTCCTCAGCGGTCATATCTCTAATAGAGAAACGAGAACCGGAACCAAAAGCATAACAACTATTTAATACCTGATTTGTCTTTCTCTCGCCGTCTATAATTACTACAGCAAGATTTTCCTCACTGAAAATAGACTCATCAACAGGAGAGTCTGTTTCATATTCAGTTCCATTGAGCTGGCAAGTCAATTCCGTGCCGTCTGCGAGCTGGATATTGCTTGTCGTTGTGGTCTCTGTACCCATATTCTTTTCTTTGCCTCCTTTTAACGTTTTGTTGTGTTCTCCAATCTTTTATAAACAATTCATCAAACAACTCATTTATCCTCTTGATAGACTTATAAGAGTTAAAGTATTCAAGGTAGCCTCTCCACGACTTAAATTGATTATATACTTCTATGAACTCCATTTCTCCACTATCAACTTTTTCTTTCATCGCTTTCAGTCTACTTCTTTCTCTTATAACACATTGTCTATCTGGTCTGATTATTACCTTACCAGTTTCTGTAATGTGTATCTTTGCTTTAAGGAATTTGAACTCTTTACCAATCTTACAAATCCTCATTTTATTTTCATTCATTTCTATGCCTTTATCTGCATACATCTGTCTTATTACATTAGCACAATGTATTAGATATTCTTTATCACGATGCATCAAATAAAAGTCGTCATTATATCTACCATAGTGTTTTATTTTAAGCTGTTCTTTTATGTAATGGTCTATATCATTTGGATAATACATAGCAGTCATTTGTGATACCTGACTACCCAGACCTAAACTTACATCTCCGAAAGCATCTATAAAATCCATTAGCAAATATAAATTTCTTTTCTCTGACTCCATAAATAATTTACTATACATCTCATATACTACATCATGGTCAATACTATCAAAGTAACTATGCAAATCCCATACCAAAATATAGGACTCGTTATCTCCATATTCTCTGAACTCTCTTTGTAAGAAACATTTTAATCTTTCAAAGCATCTACGAGTTCCTCTTTCTTTGAGTGAACTGTAATTATCATAAATCAATCTTGGTCTAAGGACAGGAACAAGAACATCGTCATTCTCACATCTATGGACGACTCGTTCGTTAATATGAATGGACCTTATTAGTCTGAGCTTCCCTCGTTCATTTATCCAAAAGACTATGAACCCATCAGACATCCTATCCATATTTTCAAGTCTTGTCTTTGTTATACAAACTCTCTCAATCCTATTTAGATAGTAACATTGAGTTGAGTACTTCCAAGTAACTCCTTTCATACAAAGTTTAGCCGCAACCATCAGATTGTTTGCATCAAGCAACTTAGCATACAAGCTATCTTGTTCTCGAATTTCAACTAATTCTTTCATAGGACTCTACATCCCCTTGTCAGCTTATAGTGTCACTTAGTGTGATACAGCACTTTAAGGTTCGAGCACTAAGACACGTCATAATATTGATACCAATATCAGTAGAACCTTTCTACAACAAGCAATTTAGGCTGAGCCACAGTTATATTCTCCTATCGTTTTGAGCTATAATCGGTCATATCAAATGCCTACATTTACATAGTCTTACGACATCGGGCGAACGGAACCGTTGGTGTTGGAAGCGTTGTTGTTGTTGCTGTTACCGTTGTTGTTGATGTTACAGAAGTTGGTCGTACATCTCCAGAACATAACTGACTAACTAATCATAATTAGCATGTATAGCCTCTTCCCATTCTGCTTCCTCTTTTAACCAGGCTTCATACTGTTTTACCGTGCTCCGTTTCCACTTATATAAGAGCCTTTTACATTTACCTTTCTGTTCGGCATAATTCATATACTTATTCAAGTCTATGTCAAAATGTTCTTCCACAAAATTTACTTCTTGTGAAATATCCTCCAAACAACTAATTGCTTTATCTTGTAGTTTTATTCTTTCCTCATACTCAAAACCAAAGCTACATTTAATTTCATTTGCAGCTGCTATAAACTTCACTAAGTCTGCAACATATTCATATAACCGACTCCTTACTTTTCTAAGGAACCACTGGTCATATTGTTTCAAATCACCTTGTCTTTGTACCTCTTCCTGTTTCCTCTCAATCTTATCAAAGAATGGTTTTAACTCAGGATATTGCTTTCGCAAATTTTTAGATACCCAAGGTTTCATATTTTTGTCAAGCTTCAAACCAAAGTTTCTCATTATCATCTGAGTAACAATAGTACGAAACTTAACAGCCTCAAATTCAGCATCAAGCTTTGACCTACTTCTTCTCCAAGCCGGTACCGACATCTATTCTCCCTCCAATCTGCATTTGCTCTCAATCCTTTATCGGGTGGGCCCCGCTTTCGCGAGACCCGATTGACCGATTAGGATTTTGAGCTTAGCTCAAAACGATTTCCGGGCGAACGGAACCGTTGGTGTGGGAAGCGCCGTTGTAGTTGCTGCCACCGCCGTGGCTGATGTGACAGAAGTTGGTCGTATTTGAAGCCACGGGGTCAAGACACCAATACCAGTAGGATTTTATTCTGTGACGAGCTGCTCTCATTAACGGAAGCTGAGAACAAATACCACCTGAATACTGGTCTGCCCATCCCTGATTTCCTGTACACTCAATGATTGTAGGAATACGCATCTTCCTCTTAACAGCTGCCCATGCTCCTTTATTGTTCTCATATATCTGGGTTTCAGTTATATAAGCTCTTAAACCAGATGATAGTGTAGGAAGAATGTTGTTCTCCAAATAAGCCGGCATTTCAGAAGCAGCATATCCACCAGAGTTCGTATTTGAACTATTATATCTGTGAGTAGCAAGTGCTTCATCAGGAATAAGAAGAATGTGGTTGGGAGCCTCACCTGTTGTACCATCAAATGCCCACTTAGGAAAAGGCTTCTTTGCATGTATTCTCCAATGAATACTACCATCAACGATATGGTCACCAATAGCAAACTTCTCGTAATGTCCTGTACGAACCAGAGCCATAAGTTCATCAAGACCCCACTCGATACCATCCATACCTTCATTTATACATCTCTGCTCTCTAATCATAGGAGCAAGAGCTACATTCAAGTCATACAGAAGCTTTGCTGACGGGATAAGTTCATTATCATCTGTCATTACAGTAACAATATCATCAGCCGTAAGAACAGTAGAACCGCCACCTACAATTGCATCTGTTAAAATCTGTAACAGAGTAGCATAAGTCATTTTCTTTGAACCACCACCTGCTAACTCTACGATAATCATATCGTCATTAGCTATACCAGTGATAGCCGGTAACTCACCAATTCTTTTTGTTTCAATATTAAGAGCCATTTTATTTATCCCTCCTTACTCTTATTCATTTTCCTCTTCTGCACACTCACAAGGAGGTATGCAATATTTCCAATCAACCAAGATTGCTTCTTCATCATTGGTAACAAGTATGCTACCATCTGACAATTCAATAGGACAATAAATATCATTCTGAATAAGCATGTGCTGAAGCTCATTCAATAAAGCTTCGTGCTCATTTAATTCAAGCTGAATATGAACCGCTGCATCCTCTGATATTTGTCCTTTAATCTCCTCAAACCATGCTTCAACTGCTGCCTGGAATGCTGTAAGATATGTTGTATACCACGTATCAAACTCATTCTGTTTGTTTGTAGTATATGTATCATAAGCATCTTCTGAGTCCTGAACAAACTGATTATAATTACCTTCAGCTGTCTGAACAAACAAATCATAAGCAGCTTCCATATTCTGAATATACAGATTATATGCTGCCTGCTGTTCAGCTGTCCATGTCTCATAATCTGCCTGCTGATTAGCTTTCCATTCAGTAAAAGCTGTCTGAAACTGAGTGAACAAACTTGTTGTATCAATCTGGTCTACTACACCAGTAACCAAACCACATACTGTATTATCAAGTCTTGTATCAGTTATCTGTGCCTGAGTTATTCTTATTGAACCAGCCGGAATACTTACATAAGCCAACTGCAAATCATAATAGTCAGCATTACGAACTATATCAGGCTTAACAGGATTTGCAGATGGAGTACCTTCGATTACTCTCAAGTACATATCTCTTGCTGCATTATCCCATCTAAGTACAATAATATCAATACGACTCAATACACCATCGGCAACAGAATGACTTAATGTATATGTATTGGTGTTTCTATACCACCAACCATTTATCCATGCCTGACCAGATAATACACTTGTTGTCATATCATCATTGGCAATTACTTCAAGCTCCTGCATTGAGTCACCGAATACACCATTACCAATGAAGCTAGCAAAATAAGCTGCAAACTGTTCGGCAAGATACACTCGGTCATATTCTTCACCTACTAATTGAGCATTAAAAAATCCACACTCTTGAGCCATTCTATCTCACCTCCTAACTTGTAGCTCTTTTTACTTTTTGAAGTATTGTAGGATATGAATAACCAAACGTTAATACTAACGAGTATTCATCACTAAAGTCCTCTTCAACACTAGTTATACGAGCTGACACCTGTATCATCAACTGTCTATCAATAACTGTAACTTTGTCACCCTTGACATAATCTACACCGAACTCATATTGAACATCACCAAACTGTCTTATCTGAGCATCAAATGTTTCTGTTACTTCATGTTCGGCTAATTTCTCATTTCCTCTCTGTCTTAATGTAGCCAAATATTCAGCTTCTGTAAGAGGAGTACTAGTACCATCTTCGTGATACACTTCTGACTGTAAATCTCTTGCATCAACATATAATTCATGTCTATCAAGACCTACACCATTTACTGTTCCTACAGTTACTGATTTTCTCGCGGCTCCCCTATCTT